>Ga0207770_100007_pt1 | contig 271758 bp, 289 predicted proteins | sample A23E2SouthBayCA_FD_187729 | JGI IMG/M metagenome (GOLD analysis project Ga0207770, IMG submission 187729) | Aerobic enrichment media microbial communities from Eden Landing Ponds, California, USA - A23 E2 (SPAdes) | ecosystem: Environmental > Aquatic > Marine > Unclassified | place: Emeryville...
GATCCCGCCTCCACGTGCCGGAATCAATCATTGTCGATCCCGCCTCCACGTGCCGGAATCAATCATTGTCGATCCCGCCTCCACGTGCCGGAATCAATCGTCATCGATCCCGTCGATCGCGCCGCGGCTCCCGTCGGTGGCCGCGAACTGTCCCACCGCCGAGGTCTGCCGGGAGACGGTCGTCACCCGGAGGACGTAGCTGGCCACGAGCAGGAACGGGGCGAAGGAGATCGCCTCGATCGCGGCGACGAGCAGGTGGCTCTCGGGCGTCCACGCGAGGTAGTGGAGGAAAGTCGCGGTCACCGCGACCGCGGGGACGGAGGTCAACACGAGCCAGCGCGAGAGGCTGGCGAACTCGGATTTGGTGTACAGCGTCTTGAAGTACTGCCGCGCGGCCGCGAAGTACTGGAGCAGCCGGAGCAGCTCGTCGATCGCCTCCTCGGCCGACGGCGAGAGCGCGTCGGCGTGCTCCGCACGGATCCGCCGGAGATCGTTGATCTGCCGGTCGTGGTTGTAGTTCATCATCGCGACCGTCACGTCCAGCGGCGAGGCAGCGCCGTCGAGCCCCTCGTTCATCCGGCCGGTCTCCGCGGCGAGGTCGTCGACGTACGCCGAGACGTTCTCGCGGGCGTCGATGTCGGCGGTCGCGATCTCGTCTTCCAGCCGCTGGGCGCGTTCGAGAATTTCCCCCGAGAGCGTGCGCACGAGCGGCCCCGGCGACGCAGGGACGTGCGCCTCGTCGACCACCCCTTCGAGCTGTCGGCGGAACTCGACGACGCTCTGGACGCGGCCGAACTGCTGGTCGAGGGGGTTCTGCTCGCCGGAGACGAACAGGGAGTTGATCGAGACGACGATCGAGAAGATCAGGAACGTCCCCGACAGCATCGTGTTCAGCAGCGGGACGGTCGCGTCCCGCCCGCCGAGATGGTGGCCGTGGGGCAGCAGCGCGTGCCCGACCGGCGCCGCGAGCACGTAGCCGACGAGCAGGACGACGGCCGTGACGTGCTGTCGGTTCCCGGTCAGCATCACCCACCGAAACAGGCGTCTGAGCGGCCCCTCGTCCCGTCTGGGGAGCATGATCGTAGCTCTCGCTTCGGAGTTAGTTACCGCTTGCGACCCCGGACGCCCACCCTCAGATCTCGGCGAACAGTTCCTCGGCGTACGCCTGTGCGCGCTCGCGGATCGCCGCGGCGTCGACGCCGACGTGCTCGCCGCCCTCGTAGCGCACCCGGCCGTCGACCATCGTGAACTCGACGTCGTCGCCGTGGGCCGCGAACACGAGGTGGGAGACGGGGTCGTGGACCGGCGTCGCGCGCTCGCTGTCGGTCGTGAGCCCCACCACGTCGGCTTTCCACCCCTCCCGGAGCGCGCCCACCATCTCGAAGCCGGCGGCCGCGGCGCCGTTCTCGGTCGCCATCTCGAAGGCGGTCTCGGCGGCGACGGCGGTGGGGTCGTTGTCGTCGACTTTCGCGAGCAGGCTGGCCTGCCGCATCTCGGTGAACGCGTCGAGCGTGTTGTTGCAGGGCGGGCCGTCGTTGCCCAGCGCGACCGTGACCCCGCGGCTCAGGTAGTCCTCGACCGGCGCGATTCCCGAGGCGAGCTTCATGTTCGAGGACGGGCAGTGGGTGACGTTCGTCCCGGTGTCCGCGAGCACCTCGCGCTCGGCCTCGTCGGTGTGGACGCAGTGGGCCAGCACCACGTCCTCGCCGGTGAGGCCGACCTCGTCGAGCCAGTGGACGTTCCGCATCCCGGTTTCCGTCTCGACGGCGGCGATCTCGTCCTCGTTCTCGCTGGCGTGGGTGTGGATCGTGACGCCGTCGTAGCGGTCCGCGAGCGCGCGGGCGCCGCGCAGGCATTCTTCCGTACAGGAGACCGCAAATCGGGGCGTGACGGCGTACTGAATCCGGCCGTTCTCGACCCCGTGGTACTGCCGGATCAGCGCCTCGCTGTCCCGCAACGCCTGCTCGGTCGACTGTTCGAGGCCGTCGGGCGACTCCGTGTCCATCAGCACCTTCCCCATCCGGGCGCGGATCCCGCGGTCGCGGGCGGCCTCGAACGCCTCGGCGGCGTGGTGAACCGACAGGTGGTCGATTACGGTCGTCGTGCCCGAGGCCAGACACTCCAGATAGCCGAGATCGGCGGCGAGGCGCATCCCTTCGGCGTCGAGGCCGGCCTCCATCGGCAGCACGTGGTCGAACAGCCAGTCGAGCAGTTCCGCGTCGTCGGCGACGCCGCGACCCAGCGACTGGACGGAGTGGACGTGCGCGCCGACGAGTCCGGGGGCGACGATGTCGAACGCGCGGTGCTCGTGGGCCGGGAACCGATCGCGGAGGTCGGCGGCGGGGCCGACGGCCTCGATACGGTCGCCCGTCGTGACGACGGCGCCGTCCTCGATGGTCGTCTCGGCGTCGACGACGACCGTTCCGGTGAGTAGCATCCCCTGCGTGGGAAGGTGTGGAGGATTAAGAGGCTGACTATCGCCCGCAGCGTCGTTCAGAGCCCCAACGCGTCCAGCAGATCGAACCCCCAGCCGAGACGCTCCATCGCGTAGTAGCCCACGTAGATCCCGACGATGGCGACGACACCCGGGAGCGCGGGCGGCGCCGGGATAGGGAGTCGGAGGAACGTAAACAGCGCGCCGGTGACGATTCCGACCGCGAGAGCCGCGACGACGGCAGCGACGTTCATGGTTCCCGGAGGGATGCGGTCCGCGCCCGTAAATGCGGCTATCGGCGGCCGGAACGCGTCGGGAGTCAGCAACGTTAACCGTCGCCCGACCGGATTCACGGGCATGAGCTACGAAGACGAGATGGAGAACTCCGAGAACCCCGTCGCGACGATCCACACCACCCACGGCGACATCGTCGTCGAGCTGTTCCAAGACCGCGCGCCGACGACCGTCCACAACTTCATCAGCCTCGCGACCCACGCCGAGGACTACGAGGAGGCCGAGGTCGGCCCCGAGGGCGAGGCCTGGGAGGACGACGGCGAGAAGCGCGTCGACCCGCTGTACGACGACGTGGCGTTCCACCGCATCATCTCCGGGTTCATGATTCAGGGCGGTGACCCGAGCGAGACCGGTCGCGGCGGCCCCGGCTACGAGTTCGAGGACGAGTTCCACGAGGACCTGACCCACGACGGCCCCGGAATCCTCTCGATGGCCAACTCCGGCCCGAACACCAACGGCTCGCAGTTCTTCATCACGCTGGACGCCCAGCCCCACCTCGACGGCAAGCACGCCGTCTTCGGCCGCGTGATCGACGGGATGGACGTCGTGAAGGAGCTCGGCAACGTCCCGACCGACCGCAACGACCAGCCCCAGGTCGAGGCGAAGCTGGAGTCCGTGGATATCGACGAGTAAGCCGTCCGGACGCAGTTCTGCGGTTTTTCGACGCCCGGTAGCGACGCGAGTGCCGTGTTTGCGCTCCACATAAGCGTTGCCGGCAAGGCTTATCCCTTCTCGTGGTAGTTGTTCACATGCACAGCATGTTCGAGCAGTTCTCCAGCGGCTACTACCTGGGAGTGTTGTACGTCCAGCCGGGCGAGGAACGGGCCGCCCTCAACGTCGAGGACCACGAGGCGGTCAACCGACAGCTCTACGGCGACAGCGAGGGGATCGAGCGGCTCGACTCCCCGCTCGTCATGAAGCTCGACGGCACGCACTTCCCGGTACGAGGATCGGAGGGCGTCCCGACGGGGACGCTCACGGTGCCCGAGTCGCTGGCCGACGACGGCCTACCGGCGCGCCGCGAGGTGCTGCTGGCCCGCCCCGAGCGCGCGGGGCAACTGCTCAAGTACGGCGGCTGGGAGCCGGCGGACGCCGCGTAATCCACCGATTGCGGTGTTCGTCGAAGACGGCGTACACCCCGACGAGGTCGGCCTTCGACCTCGTTGTGGGACGGTAAGCAGCCCATTACTTTAAACCGGAAGCACAGTAGTCCATCCATGGCTACCCGACAACGCACCAACACCATGGTGGAGGAACAGCTCGAGGAGGCGCTCGACGCCGCCGAGTGCTCGGAGGTACGCTACCACATCCGGGAGTCGATGCAGCTGCTGCATCTCGACGACGAGGAGAACTGAGCCCCGAAGCTACAAACCCCTCCCCGCCCGCGGGTTCGGTATGCTCGACCGCCTGCTGGGCCGGCGCCGCCTGAAGGAGCGTATCGCGGAGCTGGAGGAGGAGTCCGAGAGCCTCCGGGCACAGGCCGAGTCGGCCAAGGAGAGCCGGGCCGAGGCCGTCAGCGCCCGACAGGACGCCGAACGCGAGGTCAACAGGCTCGAAGACCGCGTCACCGAACTCGAAGACCGCCTCGACCGCGCCGAGGGCGACGGCGAGCCGGATCTCACGTTCCGACACGAGGAGACCGCCAGCGGCGGCCGCGCCGACGCCGTCGCCGACCGACTGCGCAGCGTCGACGCCGGCCCCGAGGGCGCGCTGACCGCGTTCGTCGCCGACGACGAGTCGGTGCCCGAGGCGGTCCGGGAGACACTGGGCGACCGTGCCGCGCTCGTCTCGCGGGCGGCGCCGTGTCTGGTCTGTGCCGACGACGCCGGCCTCGTCGCGACCGCGCTCTCGCTCCCCGTCGAACCCGACCCGTTCGTCGAGTGGGACGAGAGCTTCCGGGTCGATCCCGAGTGGGTCGGTCCGACGGGCCGGCTCTGCTTCGCGCTCGTGCGCTCGGACCGGTTCGCCCTCGGCGTGTACGAGGACGGCGACCGCGTGGAGTTCGTGGGGTTCGAGAGCGACGTGATGAACGAACACTCGAAGGGCGGCTTCTCGCAGGGCCGCTTCGAGCGCCGGCGGGACGCCCAGATCGACGAGCATCTGGAGGAGGCCGCCGCGACTGTCGAGGACCACGCGACCGACGCCGACCGCGTCGTGATCGTGGGCGAGCGGAGCGTGCTCGGGGAACTACGCGAGCTCGCGGACACGACCGCCCGCGTCGACGCGACCGGCGACCCCGAGGCCGCGCTCGAAACGGCGTTCCGCGACTTCTGGAGCGTCCGCGTTCGGGGGCTGTGAACTCTCGCCGCATGGTGTAACAGTTCGTTACGCCCCGTAACATTGAAGTGAGAGCCGCCTGTCGTGAGCGGTATGACCGAGACAATACGGGTCAGCGACGAGGATTACGAACGGATCGCCGCCGCGTCGGAGGTGCTGGGACTGACGTTCCCCGAGGTGGTCGAACTGGGGCTGTCGACGGACCTACTGACGGAGAGCCCCCGGCAGAACGCCCGGCGGGCGCTCCAGAACTACTACGTCTACATCCTCGGGCAGTACGACGAGCCACGCGAGGTGCCCGTCGACGAACTCGAGTTCGAGGGGCCCAAGCAGGCGATGACGGCGCTCACGATCGGCCAGGAGAAACGCGAGAGCCGGATGGCCAAAGCCGCCGAGGAGTGAGGCCACCGGGGTCGGCGTCGTTCCGACGACGCGAGCGCCGACCCGCCCCCGAACCGATCCGGAGCGAGTGTGACCGCGGACCACCGATTTATACCCCCGCTCCCCGATCCCCCAACCATGCCCGAACAGCGACGACTCGCGATCCTCGCCCACGAGAAGTTCCCCGACCGCGCGAAGACCGCCCTCGGCGTGATGCGCTACAGCGACGACGAGACCGTCGCCGTGATCGACCGCGACACCGCCGGCAGCCGGGTCCACGACCACACCGACACCGTCCCGGACGCGCCGATCGTCGGCTCCTTTTCGGAGATCGACGACGACGTAGACGCGCTGCTGATCGGGATCGCCCCGATCGGCGGCGGCTTCGACGAGTCGTGGCGGCCGGACGTGACTGCCGCGCTTTCAGCCGGCGTCGACGTGGTCGCCGGGCTCCACTACTTCCTCAACGAGGACGAAGAGTTCGCGACGCTCGCGGCCGAACACGGCGCGGAGATCCACGACGTGCGCGAACCCCACCCCGGAATCAGCGTCGCCGAGGGGCGGTCGGACGAGATCGACGCCGAGGTCGTGCTCACGGTCGGCACCGACTGCTCGGTCGGGAAGATGACCGCGACCTGCGAGCTGGTCGAGGCCGCACAGGAGGCTGGCATCGACGCCGGCTTCGTCCCCACGGGACAGACGGGGATCATGATCGCCGGCTGGGGCAACCCCGTCGACCGCGTCGTCTCCGATTTCACCGCCGGCGCCGTCGAGGAGATGCTGCTCGAACGGGGCGACGAGCACGACGTGCTGTTCGTCGAGGGGCAGGGGAGCATCGTCCACCCGGCCTACTCCGCGGTCACCTGCGGGATCCTCCACGGCTCGATGGCGGACAAGCTGGTGCTCTGTCACGAGGCGGGTCGCGAAGTCGTCCACGGCTACGAGGACACCGAACTGCCGCCGATCGAGGAGTACGTCGACCTCTACGAGTCCCTCGCAGCGCCGGTCCACGAGACCGAGGTCGTCGCCGGCGCGCTCAACACGAAGGACGTCGACGGCGACGAGGCGGCCCGCGAGGCGGTCGAGGCGTTTGCCGACGAGATCGGCGGCGCCGCGACCGACCCCGTGCGCTTCGACGCCGCCGAGATCGTCGACGAGGTGATCGGGGAATGAGCCTCGACACCGAGTTCGAGCGCGTCTCGCTCCCGCTTGCGGACGCCTTTACCATCTCCCGGGGAACGACCGAGGCCGCCGAGAACGTGATCGTGACGATCACCGACGAGGGCGGGATGACCGGGATCGGCGGCGCCGCGCCCTCCGCACACTACGGCGAGACCGCCGACACGGTCGAGGCGGTGCTGCCCGACCTGCTCGACGTGGTCGAGGACGTCGGCGACCCTCACGCGCTGACGACGATCGAGGAACGCATGCGCCACACCGTCGAGCGCAACCCCGCCGCGCGGTGTGCAGTGTCGATCGCGCTGCACGACCTCGCGGCCAAGCGGACGGGCCTCCCCCTCTACCGGATGTGGGGGCTCGACCCCGAGACGACGCCGACCAGTTCGTTCACGATCGGGCTCGACACGACCGAGAAGATCCGCGAGAAGACCGAAGACGCCGTCGAGGCGGGCTACTCGACGCTCAAGGTGAAGCTGGGCACCGACCGCGACCGCGAGATCATCGAGGCGATCCGGGAGGAGGCGCCGGAGGCGACGCTTCGCGTCGACGCGAACGAGGCGTGGACGCCCCGCGAGACGGTGCAGAACTCGAAGTGGCTCGCGGACCACGGCGTGGAGTTCATCGAACAGCCCGTCCCCGCCGAGGACCCCGAAGGGCTGCAGTTCGCGTACGAGCGCAGCGAGCTCCCGATCGCCGCCGACGAGTCCTGCATCACGCTTTCGGACATCCCCGAGATCGCCGACAAGTGTGACATCGCGAACCTCAAGCTGATGAAGTGTGGCGGCCTGCTCGAAGCGAAACGGATGATCCACGCCGCCCGCGCCGAGGGGCTAGAGGTGATGCTCGGCTGCATGATCGAGAGCAACGCCAGCATCGCCGCCGGCGTCCACCTCGGCCCGCTGCTGGACTACGCGGATCTGGACGGCTCACTGCTGCTCGACTCGGACCCATACGACGGCGTCGACCTCCCGGCGGGGGAGATGCGGCTGGCGGAACTGGGACTGCCCGGCACTGGCGCGCGCGAGGCGTAGGCGGCGCGCTCACTCCTCGATCGTCCCCTCGCGGTCTGTCTCCCGGAGGATGAACGGGCCGATGGAGAGCGTGCGCTTGGTGACCGTGACGATCCGGAGGATGTACGAGAGCAGCACCGCAAACGGCAGCAGCGCGACCGCGACCACCGACGCGATCAGCAGCAACGAGACCGGAACGCCGAGGAAAAACGTCGCGGCGGCGTCGCCGTCGAAGAACAGTAGCGCCCACGTCGACGCCAGCAGCGAGGGGAGCGACACCCAGAGGATCGACCGCGAGAGGTCGATCAGCTCCCACTGGAAGTACAGCGTCTTGAAGTGCTCGCGGGCGGGGCCGAACAGCTGGAGCACCTCCGCAAGCGCCTCGAACCGCTCGATCGTCGCCTCGCTCAGTTCGGCCTCGTGTTCGGCGCGCAGCCGCTGGGCGGTGTACAGCTTCCACGAGTAGTTGAAGTCCAGCGCCGAGCGGATCACGTCGAACTCGCCGAACTTGGCGTTGTCGAGCCCCGCACGGACGCTTCGGCTGTTCTCCTCGATGCCGTCGGCGAAATCCTGGATGCGCTCGGCGAGGTGGTCGTCGAGATCGGTCAGCGATTCCCGTAGCTCGTCGGCGCGGTGTTCGGTCGAGCGCACGAGCGCCCGGAGGAACGCCGACGGCTCCGTGGGACTGACCGCCTCCTCGATCACCTCGCTCACGTCCGCGCGGAACGCGGTCGCTTCCTCCATCCGCTCGCGCTGGTCGCCGACGGCGCCCTGCTCCTGTGAGAGCACCAGCTGGGAGAGCGTCAACACGAGGGTCACGCCGGTCACCGTCGACCCGACGAGCGCCTGTGCGAGCGTGTCCACCGAGTCGCCGGCGGTGACGAGCCGGTGGGCGGGGGTCGGGTGGGCGAGCCCGCCGGCGACGACGCCGAAGAAGAGGAAGGCGACGATGCCCGCCGCGACCAGCCGGCGGTCGGCGCCCATGAGCAGCCAGAGCTTCGTCGTGCTGACGCCGGCACGCTCCCGGATCGTGTCGCTGGTCCGGCCGTCGGAGTCGTCGCTCACGGCGGCTCACCCGCGAGTCGGCCGCCGCCGCTCCGGATCACTCCTCGTCCCGGAGCTCCTCGAGTTCGCTCTCGATCTCGGGGTCGGCCGGCTCGGCATCGGCCTCGGCGTCGGCCGCCTCGGTCTCGCTCTCCGAGTCGTCGGTCGCAGTCTCGCCCGCCCCGTTCTCGCTCTCGCCGAGTTCGCCTTTCAGCGTCGCGAGCTCGGACTCGACCTCGTTGTCGGTTCGGCCCTGTTCGAGCTCGCGGTCGATGCGGTCCTCGTCGGAGAGCGCGTTCTCGAAGGCGCCGGAGTCCTGCAGTTCGTCCATCGCCTCCGCGCGGGCCTCCATCTCCTCGGTCCGCTCCTCGGAGCGTTCGATCGCACGGGTCACGTCGCCCATCTCGTCGCCGGCACCGGTCATCGCCTCGGAGACGCGCGTCTCCGCCTCGGCGGCGTCGTGGCGGGCCTTCAGCGTCTCCTTCTTCGTGCGGAACTCCTCGATCTGGCTCTGGAGCTCCTCCTTCTTCTCGACGAGGCGGTCCTGTGACTCCTGGAGATCGGCGATCTGGGCCTCCAGATCCTCGATCTCGCTCATCTTCGATTTCTTCTTCTCTAATGCCTCGCGGGCGAGGTCGTCGCGGTCCTGCCGGACGGCTTCGCGGGCCTGTTCGTTGTGTTTCTCGACGTTCTCCTCCAGCCGGCGTTTCTGAATCTCCAGCCGTTTCTTCTGGGTCGTCAGGTCGGCGATCCCCTGTTTGACCTCCTGTAGCTGGTCACGCATCTGCTCGTAGGAGTAGTCGAGCGTCTCGTTCGGGTCTTCGGCGCGGTTGAGCACCGAGTTCACCTTCGACCGCACGATGTACGAGGCGCGCGAGAGGATTCCCATGGCCGGGTATGCGGCCGTCACCGCCTTAAACCTCCCGCGGAGGCGCGGTTCCCGAGCGGAAGGCGCTTGGCGGCGGCGGCCTCAGCCCGACCCATGAGCGACAGCGAGCCGATCGTGCTCCCGAGCGCGCGGGACGTGCGGGCGAGTCTGGATGAAGGTGCGACCGACGAAGGTGCGGCCGGCGACACCTGCGTCGTCGCCTGCCCGCCCCACCCCCAGCAGGGCGGCCACCGCGGCGACGGCCGCCTCGTCGGGATCAGCGACCACCTCACCGCAGCCGGCGTCGACTGCCTGCGGTTCGACTACGGCGACTGGGACGAGGGGTACGGCGAACTCGGCGACACGTACGCTGCGATCGAGTGGGCGAGCGAGCGTTACGAGCGAGTCGGGCTGACGGGGTTCAGCTTCGGCGCCTGCCTCACGCTGCTCGCCGCCGGCGGGACGACCGTCGACGGCGACGCCGGAACGGTGCCCGAACTCGCCGCCGTCGCCGCGCTCGCGCCGCCGTCGCGGCTGAACGACGACCTGCTCGCGGTGCCGGCGATGGAACGGATCGAGGCGCCCGCGACGGTGGTGTACGGCGAACGCGACGACCTCGCGGACTGGGAGCCGGTCGTCGAGCGCGCCGAGGAACTGGGCTGGGCGACGACGGCGCTGTCGGCGGATCACTTCTTCGTCGGGCGGACCGAGAACGTGGGCGAAGCGGTCGGGGGGTTCCTGCTCGACTACTGCGCCTCACGGTAGCCCGCGACGACGTAGCTCCCGAGCAGGACGGCCGCCATCGCGAGCACGAACGCCCAGAAGCCGACCTGGAGCGCGTCGACGGCCAGCGCGGCGAGGGAGTCCCGCTCGATCGGCTCGGCGATCACGACCGCGGCCGCGGCGACGACGCCGGCGGCGAACGGCGCGAGGAAGCGCGGGTTCCACGGCGAGCCGCCGGTCTCGGCGTAGCTCGCGACGTAGTTCCGGAACGTCCCGACGAAGATGTAGACGCCGAACGCCCAGAACAGGCCGCTGAGGAGGGCGTTGAGTCCGATAACGAGCGGGAATCCCTCGAAACCACTGCCGAGTAGCGAGGCGCCGGCGCCGACGAGGAAGGCGGCGACGACGAGGAGGTGCCACGGCTCGAAGCGATCGGGGAGGGCCATGTCGGGGGGTCGGCGGCGGTTCTGAAAAGCGTCCCGGCGCTCAGTTGTACTCCCGCCAGGTGTTGTCGCACTCCTTGCAGCGCAGGAACCGCGTCGGGGGCTCGTCGGCGGAGGCGGTCTGTTTGATGGTGTACCACGCTTGGCCGTGGCCACACGCCTCGCAGGTCACGTCCGAGGCGGTGGGTTTCCCCTCGTACTCGGCGTTCTCGTCGGCCTCGATCAGGTCGCCGTCGGTCTGTTCGTCGGTAGAGACGAACGCCGCCTCGGCCTCCTCGTCGCGGGGCTGGGTGGCCTCACACTCCTGGCAGCCCATCAGGTCGCCCTCCGCGACCATCATCGAGCCGCAGTCGTCGCAGAACTGCATACCCGAAAGAAGGGCGTCCCGCAGGAAAGGCTGTTCACTCCTCGTCGGCAGCGAACCCCGACAGCGCCTCGTCGTCGGCGGCGACTTTCGGGCAGCCCCGGACCCGGAAGTGGCCGTTGTCGACGAGCTCGACGATCTCGGTCCCCTCGTTGGTGCAGACGGCGTTCGGCGGCTCGTCGAAGAACTCACACTGCTGGCAGTACTCCCGCTTGTCGATCACGTGCTCGTCGGGGAGGTCGGTGGGTTCGACCGCCGGCTCCGACTCGCTCTCCATCCGTGGCTCCTCACCGAGCAGCTCCTCGGCCTCGGCGTCGCCCTCGACGACGGCGTCCCAGACCTCCTCGCCGTCGATCTCGCCGACGTCGACCTCCTCGAACAGCTCCGCCGACGCGGCGGCGTCGGCCGGCTCCTCCTCGGCGACCGTCTCGAAGGGGTTCTCCCGGTCCTCGTCCTGTTCCTTCGCGCGCTCGGCCTCGACGCGTTCCCGCAGGGTGGAGAGTGGAAGCTCCTCCTCGTCGTCGTCCTCGGGGCTGCCGAACCCCTCGTCCTCACTCATCCTCGTCGAACACCTCTTCGGCGGGTTCGGGGTCGAACGACTCGCCGGTGAGCGCCGGCTGGTCGCCGGTCACGAGCGTCGCGGAGCCGAAGAAGCGGCTGCCGGGTTCGACGTCGACGAACGCCTCCCCGCAGTGGGGACACCGCGGCGCCGACAGCAGGCCGACGTGGACCTGCCTGTCGCACGCGCCGCAGCCGGCCGCACTCACGTTCCGTCGGTTGGCGTCGGCCTGCAGCTCCTCGACGGCGCTCCGGCGGGCGTCGGCGGCTTCGAGTTCGGTAACCCGCCGACGCAGGCTCACCACCGCGTTCGCGAGCGTGTCGAGCTTCCCCTCGGCGTCGTCGGCGCGGTCGGCCAGCGAGGAGAGCACCGCCTCGTAGTTGTCGAACCCGCCCTCGACCTGCCGGTCGAGCGCCGCGAGCGCACGCCGGAGCCCCTCGACGTCGTCGGCACCGGCGTCTTCGATCTCCTCGATGCGCTCCGCGAGTTCGGGGTGGTCGTGCTCCTCGTCGGCTTTCGCTTTCGCGGTCTGCATCACCTGTACGACCCGGTCGCGTACGTCCTCGACCCGGTCGTCGACGTCGGCCTCGACCGCCGCCACTCGATCGTTCAGCTCCTCGATCTGCTGGTCCAGCGGCTCCGTGTCGGTCGCGTCCTCGGCCTCCGAGAGCAGGCGGTAGGTCGCGACCGCGCGTGCGAGCAGTTCCCCACGGTCCCGGCCGGTCTCGGCGGCCCGGTCGTCGAGCCACGCGTCGAGTTCGGTCGGGAGTGACTGGGGGTGCTCCTCTGCCATCGTGGATAGGTAGTGTCCCACTACATAAGTACATCGTGCTCCGGCCCGCCCACTCGCCCCGGCATCGGCGCCGACCGATCGGTCAGGGGTAGAGTTCACCTATCAAAAATGTTTTAAGCTGAGTCTCGCCAGAAAGCCGTATGTCCCTGAACATCGGTGATGCCCTCTCAGCCGGCGCGGAGAAGCTAACGACGACTGGCGGGATCCAGTTGGGCGTGGTTTACGTCCTGCTCCAGCTGCTCACCGTTCTCGGCACGAACTCGGCAGTGACGTCGATCGCGGCGTCGGCCGGCACCTCGGGAACGGCGACGACGACGCTGTCGCTCCCGATCGGCGTGGCCGGCGGCGCCGCGCTGGCGACGCTCGGCGGGATTCTCAACGTCGCGTTCACGATCGTCGCCCTGCGGGCGCTGGACCACGACGCTGCCGAACTCGGCTCGATCCCCAGCGGCGTGACGGACGACATGCTGAAGACGTGGGTGTTCCTCCTGATCGCGCTGATCGTCCAAGGGATCGCGGTCGCGATCGGCTTCGTCGCACTGTTCATCCCGGGGCTGTTCCTGCTGGTCAGCCTGATCTTCACGCAGGTGTTCGTCGCCGTCGAGGGCGAGGGGCCGTTCGAGGCGCTCTCCTCCAGTTGGTCGCTCGCGAAGGGGAACCGCTTCCCGCTGTTCGGCCTCGGCGTCGTGATCTTCGTCATCAGCCTGCTCGCGAGCATTCCGACGGGGATCGTGACCGTGTTCAGCCCGGCCGTCGGAACGCTGCTCACGTACGTCGTCTCCGGCTTCGTGAGCATCTTCTCGCTGGCCGTGATGATCGACGCCTACCAGCAGCTGAAAAGCGAGGAGGCGCCGACGACGACGGAGACGGACGACGACGGCGTCGAGCGACTCGACGACGACAACGACTCCGGCTTCGATTACGCCTAACGACGCTCCGGCCGCAGTCGATCGGTTCCGGCCACCGTGGTGCGGTCGCCGGCGCTGAAAGATGGCAACTCTTAACCTCGCCGGGTACCTCGTTTCGCCTGCGGGCCGGTGGGGTAGCTTGGTATCCTTCGGCCTTCGGGTGGCCGTAACCGCGATTCGAATTCGCGCCGGCCCACTTTTCACCCCACTTCGAAACGACGAGCGACGGCGAGGAGTCCGTAGTGGGTGTGTAAATCACGCCGCGCGAATTCGAGCACGGGGGACGAGCGAAGCGAGTCCCCCGGAGTTCGACATTCGCGCCGGCCCACTTCCCGCATTCTCACACCGACGAGCGACAGCGAGACCCCGTAAGAGTGTGTGATGGTCCACTTCGTTGGCGAGCAGTGACACCCCCTCCCCGAAGCGCTGACTATTAGTGCTCGCACCGCACCCAACAAAACGAATGCTCGTCCTCGTGTGTGGGCTGCCCGGCACCGGCAAATCCACCGTCGCCGAGCGGATCGCCGAACTGCTTCCGGCCCGCATGCTCCGAACCGACGTGGTGCGCAAGGAACTGTTCCCGGAGCCGACGTACGAGGCCGAGGAGTCCGCCGCGGTGTACGACGAACTGTTCGACCGCGCGCGGGAGCGACTCGACGCCGGCGAGCACGTCGTCCTCGACGCCACGTTCCGCCGGCGAAAGCTCCGCGAGCGCGCCGCCGCGGTCGCCGACGACGCCGGCGTCGAGTTCCGCCTCGTCCGCGTCGAGTGCGCGGAGTCAGTCGTGCGCGAGCGCATCGAGCGCCGGCAGCGCGAGGAGGACGACGAGAGCGACGCCGACTTCTCGGTGTACAACCAACTCAAGGAGGAGTTCGAGCCGATCGAGGGCGACGGCCACGTCGTCGTCGACAACTCCGGCTCGCTCGCAGAGACGCTCGCGGCCGTCGACGACGCGTTTCGAACCGTCGTAACCGCCTGAGTCGCCGGGGGCGACCGTTTCTCCCGCGCTGGCCGTCCTCACAAGGGTTATGGCCCACCGCCTACCGACTGTACGGTAATGGACCGGAAGCGACGCGGCGCCGTGCTGGTGATCGGCGCCGTGGCCCTCCTCGTGGTGACGATGGGCGCGAGCGCGGCGCTCGCCCCCGACGCGTCCGTGGCCGGCACCGACGGCGAACGACAGACGCTCGTCGGGATCCAAGGCGGCGGCCCGGGCTGGCACCAGTACGGCAGCGTCGCGATGTACGAGGGCAGCGACGTGGCGTGGCGTATCGACGACACGGACAGCTACTTCGACGTGACCCAGTTGGACAACGGCAGCGTGATGGCCGGGTTCATGGACGGCGGCTACGAGGACTGTGGCCCCTACGAGTCGCCGTGTACCCACACCGGGTTCCGGATCCTCGACCCCGACACCGAGTCGATCGAGTACGAGTACTCCTTCCCCGTCCGGAGCAGCGGCAACAGCGAGGTCCACGACGTCGAGAAGCTGGGCGACGGCGAGTTCCTGCTGAGCGACATGGAGCACGAACGGCTCCTGATCGTCCGTGACGGCGAACCCGTCTGGCAGTGGAACGCCAGCAGCTACTACGACGCCCCCGAGGACCCCACTCGGGTCGACTGGCTCCACATCAACGACGTCGACGTCGTCGGCGAGGACCAGTTCCTCGTCTCGATCCGCAACGCGAACCAGATCCTCGTCGTCGACCGCGACGAGGGCGTGATCGAGACGATCAACGCCGACGACGGCGGGGCCGACGACGCCTGCATGCCCGGCGGGAAGCGCCAGCTCGAAGACACCGACGGCGACGGCGACGTGCGCTGTGGCGACCCCGAGATAATCGACCACCAGCACAACCCACAGTGGCTCGGCGGCACACCCGGCGGCGACGACAAGGCGGCCGTGCTCGTCGCCGACAGCGACAACAACCGCGTCGCGGAGCTCCACCGCGAGGACGGCGAGTGGGAAGTCGCGTGGACGCTGGAGCGCGCCGGCGGCATCGACCTGCGCTGGCCCCGCGACGCCGACCGGCTCGCGAACGGCCACACGCTGGTGACGGACACGCTCAACAAGCGTATCCTCGAAGTCGACCGCAACGGCACCGTTCGCTGGTCGGTCACCACCAACCAGATCCCCTACGAGGCCGACCGCGTCCCAGACGGCGAGCAGCCCGAGGGCGAGTGGTACGTCGGCGAGACGCCGACCGATCGGGCCGGGAGCGGCATCCCGCTGCTCGACGAGGCGGCCGTGATGCTCCGGGGCGTTTTCCCCTGGCTGCCGTTCTGGTACACTGGACTCGACCTCAGCGTGACTGCCGCCGCCGTCGTCGTCGCCGGCGTCGGCGCCCGGGATCTCTGGCTGACACGGTAGGGCGGCGACCGCAGCCACCGACGCTCCGGCAGACCGACCGCCTTTTCTTGCGGCCGGGCAGCACTCCCGGTCATGGCCGACGACGAGCTGGCGTGGGAGACGCTCGACACCGAGACCGACTACCGCTGTCCGGGGTTCGACGTCCGGCGCGACGACGTGGTACTGCCCGACGGCACCGAGACGGAGTACCACCACGTCGAGGAGGTCGAGACCGTCGTCGTGCTCCCGTTCCTGCCCGACGGCGACGAGGTGGTGCTGATCGAGGAGTGGCGGCAGGCGGTCGGTCGCGTCAACCGCGGCCTGCCCGTCGGCGGCGTCGAGCCCGAGGAGGACGACCTCGAAGCCGCCGCACGCCGGGAACTCCGGGAGGAGACGGGCTACACGGCCGACTCTGTCGAGCACCTCTGTACGACCGAGCCGGTCAACGGGATCGCGAACTCCACCCACCACACGTTCGTCGCCCGCGGCTGTGAGCCGGCGGCCGAGCAGGAGCTCGACGAGAACGAGAGCATCCGGCCGTTGACGGTGGCGTACGACGAGCTCGTCGCCGCGGTTCGGGACGGCGAAATCCGGGACGGCCGGGCGGCGCTGGCGGTGAGCCGCTACGAACTCGGCTGACGAGGGGAACGTCTTTGACGACGGCGGCCCGTCCTCCAGTATGGACTCTCGACTGCGTGCAGTCGGCGTCGGGCTCGGTCTCGGCATCGCCGGGATCGTCGCCGCGCTGGTGCTGGTCCTGTCCAGCGCGCTCCTCCTGAACCTCGCCGGCGTCACGATCACCCCCGTCCTCAGCATCGTGCTCTCCCTGCTGCTGACCCAAGGCGTCGCCTTCCTCGGGGTCGGCTACCTCTACCTCCGGAAACGCGGGATTCCCGTCCGCTCGATCGGGATCCGGCTCCCCTCGATCAAGGAATTCGGGATCGTGATCGGCGCGCTGGTGCTGAGCTTCGTCTACCTGATCGCGGTGACCCAACTGCTCACGGCGACCGGGACGGAGGCCGCCGAGAACCAAGTGGCCGACATGGCGATGGCGAACCCCGAGATCGTGCTGTACCTGCTCCCGGGCGCGTACCTGCTGATCGGGCCGGGCGAGGAGCTCCTGTTCCGCGGCGTCGTCCAGAACCGCATCCGCGAGGAGTTCTCGGCGGTGCCGGGCGTCATCGCCGCCAGTGCGATCTTCGCCGCGATCCACGTCGGCTCGCTGGTCGCGTCGAACCCCTCGGCGATGCTGGTGACGATCGGCGTCCTGATGGGCCCGAGCCTGATCCTCGGCGCAATCTACGAGTACACCCGGAACCTCGTCGTCCCCATCCTCGTCCACGGCACGTACAACGCGATCATCTTCCTCTCGCTGTATCTCGTCGCGACCGGGACGGTCGAACAGAGCGGGAACGCGGCGGCTGCCGTCGTCGCGCTCATCCCGTGACGGCGTAGTAGCCGGCGTACAGCAGGAAGAACGCGAACAGCCCCACGGTCGAGGCGGCGACGAACAGGATCGCGCTCCCGGCCCCGTCGACGAACAACTCGGCGCCGAGCGACACCGCGAGCCCGTGCGATAGCCATCCTGCGAACCAGATCACCGCCACCAGCGCGACCGCGACGACGATCGTCCGAACGGCGTGAACCGACCGCGACGTGAGGTCGCTCATGACGAACGCCGTTTCGGGAGCGGCTCCCTTCACGGTGGTGCCTCGACTGCAGGGAGGGCTGCTCGATCGACTCGCCAGCGCCACAACGCAACCCCTTACCGTTCCCCCGCGGAACTGCGCCCATGCGCGACGCCTTCGAGATCCGGGCCAGCGACGGGCTGGCCCGCGTCGGCCGACTGACGGTGCCCCGGGCGGGCGTCACCGTCGAGACACCGGCGCTGATGCCGGTCGTCAACCCCAACCTCCAGACGATCTCCCCCCGTCGGCTCCACGAGGAGTTCGGCGCCGAGATCCTGATCACCAACTCCTACATCATCCGCACGACCGACGACCTCCGCGAACGTGCGGAAAAAGAGGGCCTCCACGAGATGCTCGACTTCCCGGGCGCGATCGTCACCGACTCCGGCTCGTTCCAGCTCGCGGAGTACGGCGAGATCGACACCACCACGACCGAGATCCTCGAGTTCCAGCACGAGATCGGGAGCGACGTCGGCACGCCCGTCGACATCCCGACCCCGCCGGACGTGAGCCGCGAGCAGGCCGAGGAAGAACTCGCCGCCACCGAGGAGGCGCTCGCCGACGCCGAAGCCGTCGACACGGGCGAGATGCTGGTGAACGCGCCCGTGCAGGGCTCGACGTACACCGACCTCCGCGAGCAGGCCGGCGCCCACGCCGCGAGCACGGAACTGGACGTGTTCCCCGTCGGCGCAGTCGTTCCACTCCTGAATAGCTACCGCTACGACGACATGATCGACGTGACCGCCGCCGCCAAGCGCGGGCTGGGCGCCGACTGCCCGGTCCACCTGTTCGGCGCGGGCCACCCCATGATGTTCGCGCTGGCGGCCGCGGTGGGCTGTGACCTGTTCGACTCCGCGGCGTACGCGCTGTACGCCCGCGACGGCCGGTATCTCACCGTCAGCGGCACCGAACAGCTCGACGAACTCAGCTACCTCCCCTGTCCCTGCCCGATCTGTACCGAGCACGATCCGGACTCCCTCCGGAGCCTCGACGAGCGCGAGCGGGAGAACGCGCTGGCCGAGCACAACCTCCACGTCACGTTCGCGGAGATCCGCCGCGTCCGGCAGGCGATCCGGGAGGGGAGCCTCATGGAGCTGGTCGAGCAGCGCGCCCGCGCCCACCCCGCCAGCGCCGACGGCTACAAAGCACTGCTCGATCACGCCGAGCAGTTGGAGGCCAACGACCGCGTCTCCAAGGGGACGTTCTTCTACACCTCGCCGGAGAGCGCCCGCCGGCCCGAGGTGCTGCGGCACCACGAACGGCTTGCGCGACTTGAGACGCCCGAGCGAACGCTGCTGACGGAGTTCGGCGAGCCCGCCGACCACGATCACGACGCCGTCTGGCGCGTCGAGCCACCGTTCGGTCCGTTCCCGCCGTCACTCTCGGAGACGTACCCGTTACACGCCGAGACGCCCGAGCGGCTGGAGCCGCCGGCGTACGTCGCCGCCGCCGACGGCGTCGCCGCACTCGCCGAGGCGAACCCCGAGACGACGTTCACGCTGGGCCACGACGGCTGGCCGGACGAGGCGCTGGCGGCGCTGCCCGAGGACGTGGTAACCGAAGACCTCTCGAAACTGGGCGAGCCTTAGAGCGACTCGATCGCCGCCATCGCCCCGTAACTCAGCACCAGCGACAGCGCGAGGGAGCCGATCCACGCGAGCACAGTGAACAGCATCTTCTTCCGGCTCACCCCCGCGCCGCCGGCGGCGTACCCCGAGCCGACGATCGCGGAGACGATGATCTCGTTGAACGAGACGGGGATGCCGAACGCGACGGCGGTCTGGGCGATCGCAAAGCTGGGGATCAGTGCGGCGATCGAGCGCCGCGGGCCGAGGCTGGAGTAGTCCTGTGCGAGCGCCTTGATCATGCGGGGCGCGCCGGTCCACGACCCCGCGAGCAGCCCCACGCCGCCGCCGAGCAGCAGCGCGACGATCGGGATCGACTGGAACGTATCGAGCAGCGGGACGAGCGGCCCGATCGCCAGCCCGACCTGCGAGCCGCCGGCGGAGAACGCGACCAGCCCACCCAGCACGAGCAGGAAGCGGCGCTGGGCTGCGTCCTCGTCCCGTCGCGTGTCGGCCGCGAGCGCGAGCGCGACCAGCAGCGACAGCGCGAGCGTGACGGCGCCGCGAACGACGAGGAACTCCCGCGGCGAGCCGACGGTGCCGCCGAGCGCCACGCCGACGACCGCCTCGCTCAGTTCGCCGGCGATCGAGCCGCTGCCGCCGGCGGGACCGAGCAGCGCGAACCCGATGTTGACGACGATCGCGCCGACCAGCGCCGCGAGCGTGGGCACGAGCACGCGCTCGGGCACGCGCTCGGCGCGCAGCAGCCGCGCGGTGGTGTACGCGATCCCGCCGCCGACGAACGGCGTGAGCACCCACAGCGCCACGATCTCCCGGTACTTCGCCCACGCAGGGTCGCCGCCCATCGCGAGCCCGACGCCGACGACCGCGCCGGTGACGGTGAACGCGGTCGCGATCGGGTAGCCACGGAACACGCCGAGTGCGACCAGCGTGGCCGCGATCAGCAGCGCCACCGTCGCCGCCAGCGCGGTGAGCGAGACGTCACCCGCGATGAGGTCGGAGCCGACCGCCTCCGTGACGCTCTGGCCCTGCAGCACCGCGCCCGCGAAGCCGAGAATCCCCACGACGAGGCCGGCGCGCATCACCGAGATGGCGTTGGCACCGACCGCGGGGGCAAACGGCGTCGAGCCCGAGGAGCCGGCGCCGATGGCCCACGCCATGAACAGGCTCGCGAGTGCGGCCACGACCGCGGTTCCGACGGTGAGCGGGTCTACCACGACAGCCTCACCGTCCTTTCCCGCTGTCGAACCCCTCACGGAGGCCGAGCACCGTCCGACGGACGAGTAGATACATGAAGAAAACGAACCCCAGCATGCCAGCCAGCACCACGGTGAAAAGCGGGTTCGAGACGAGGAAATCGAACGCCTCGGCCGCGACGTTAGCTGGAGTCACCATACCCGGCGTTCTCCCGGCGCTCGGTTAGGCGTTTCGGCGTCAGTCCTCCGCCGCCGCGGAATCGCCGGCGCTCGACGCCGCCGGATCGTCCTCCGCGTCGGGTTCGTCGTCCGCCGTGGCGTCCGCGGGCGGCTCGTCGTCCTCGACGACGCCGGCGCCGCCGGGCTCCTCGGTCTCAACGGCCGCAGGGTCCTGCACCCAGAGGTCGCCGAACAGGTCGTCTTGGTTCAGCCGGACGTCGCCGCGGTTCGAGAGGAACAGCAGGGCGAGATACGTCATCACCGGCCGGCCGCCGGCGTCGCGCACCTCCGCGAACAGCACCTCGTCGCGGCCGCGGTCGTAGCGGTCGACCAGCGCGTCGTCCACGTCGGCGATCACCTCGTCGATGTCCTCGGTGTGGGTGGTGCCGGTGACGTCGTCCTCGGTCGGCTCCTCGTCGCGCCGGAAGTCGTCGCCGGCGTGGTAGTCGAGCGTCTGCGGGCCGCGGTCGTAGCCGGCGGGCGACTCGCTCGTGTCGTAGCTCCGGGACTCCTTCCACCAGCTCCCGCGCTCGGCGTCCCGGAGCTCCCGGACGAGTTCGTCCAGCGTCTCCGGCGTCCCGCGGGTAGACTTCCGTTCGAGCCGGCGGTCCATCTCCGCCTCCAACTGGTCGACGGGATCGAACCCGTCGTCCTCGCCGGGCGGCGGCGCCTCCGCCCGCATCGCCGTCTCCCACGGCGCAGGTTCGGGCTCGTCGGGCTCGTCGTCGCCCAGCATCGCGTCGGACTTCATCCGCAGCAGCACCGAGGCGTAGAACAGCGCCCGGCCCGAGGCACGGAGGTCGGCCTCGTCGAGTTCGGCGAGGAACGCGTCGGTGACCGCGACGATGTCGATGTCCCACGGGTCGATCTCGCCGTCCTCGGCCAGATTGACGAGCACCTCGACGGGCTCGACTTCCTCCCCCTCGGCGTCTTCCGACGGGTCCTCCGTCACGAGATCGTCGTCGACTGCCGGCTCGCCGGTGTCGTGGTCCGCGATGTCGATCGAGAACTCCTCGTCGCTCATCGCCGCCTCCGTGCCGGGTGCCCGTCAGTCGTCATCGGTCGCCACCTCCGCCTCCGGGCTCTCCCCGTCGGCGAGGTCGATCCCCGTGACTGCGGAGACGTTGTCCTCCTGCATCGTGACGCCGATGGCGCGCTCGGAGCGGTCCAGCAGCGCCGAGCGGTGGCTGACGACGACGAACTGTGCGTCGCCCGCGAGGTCGTCGACCATCTCGCCGACGCGCTCGGCGTTGACCGCGTCGAGGAACGCGTCGATCTCGTCCAGCGCGTAGAACGGCGCGGGGTTGTGCCGCTGGATCGCGAAGATAAAGGCCAGCGCCGTCAGCGACTTCTCCCCGCCGCTCATCGCGTCCAGCCGCTGGACGGGCTTGTCCGCGGGCTGGGCCTTCATCGTCAGCCCCTCCTCGAAGGGGTTCTCGGGGTCTTCGAGCACCAGCTCCCCCGTCCCGTCGGAGAGCCGGGAGAAGATGCGCTGGAACTGCTCGTCGATCGACTCGAAGGCGTCCATGAACGTCTGTTTCTTCTGCTGCTCGAAGCCGGCGATGCGTTCCTCGATGCCGTCGCGCTCCTCGACGAGCACCTCGCGCTGCTCGCGGAGCTCGTCGAGGTCTTCCTCGACCTCGTCGTACTCGTCGATCGCGAGCATGTTCACCGGCTCCAGCTCCTCCATCTCTTCGCTCAGTCGCTCGATCTCCGCCTCCACCTCGTCGTGGGGCGGAATCTCCTCGGCGTCGTACTCGCCGACCTGACTTTCGAGGTCGGAGATCTCCTCGCTCAGCGCGACCGCGCTGCGCTTGAGCGAGTCGAGGCGGTTCTCGACGCGATCGACCTCGTCCTGCCGGTCGTTGCGCTCGCTACGGGCCTCGCGTACGTCGGCTTTGAGCGCCTCGCGCTCCGCTTTGAGCTCGGCGAGCTGCTCTTCGAGCTCGGCGACTTTCTCGTGTTTCTCTTCGAGAACCTCCTCTTTCTCCTCGATCCCCGCCTCGAACTCCTCGATGTCGCTTTCGAGTTCGGCCTTGCGGTTCTGGGCGTCCTCGACGGTGTCGTGGAGATCCTCCAGCGACTCCTCGGCGTACTCCTTCTCGCGGTGCCGGTCGCTCAGTTCGGCGTCGAGATCGTCGCTGCGGTCCTCCAGCTCGTCGATCTCCTCGCGGATCTCCTCGGCCCGCGCGGAGAGCTCGGGGATCTTCGAGTCGGCCATCTCGGCCTCGATCTCCTCGATCGACGCCTCGGCGGCCGCGATCCGCTCGTCGAGGTCGGCGATCTCCCCGTCGAGTTCGGTCATCTGCTCGTCGACTGCCTCCCGTTCCTCGCGGAGCTCGGCGAGCTCGTCCTCGATCTCCTCGATCCGGGCCTCCGCCTCCGTGACGTCCTCCTCGGCGTCCTCGACGTCGGTCTCGATCTCGCGGACCTTCTCGGCGGCGGCGCTCTTGCGCTCGCGGGCGTCCGTGAGGTCTGCTTCCACCTCGTCGAGGTCGTCTTGGATCGACTGGCGCTCGTCTTCGAGCTCGTGGATCTGCTCGGCCAGCCGTTCGAGCCGGCCACCGCCGGATTTCGAGAACGAGTACCGGGAGCCGCCACCGGAGCCGCCGGTCATGGCGCCCGACTTCTCGACGAGGTCGCCGTCGAGGGTCACCATCCGGAAGTCGCCCATGAAGTGGCGGGCGGTCTCCATGTCCTCGACGACCAGCGTGGAGCCGAGGACGTAGGAGAAGATGCCCGAGTAGCGGTCGTCGTAGTCGACCAGTTCGCGGGCGAAGCCGACGACGCCGGGGTCGTTCGGCTCGCGGGGAAGGGTGCGGTCGTCCATCTCCGTCATCGGAAGGAACGTCGCCCGACCCGCGTTCCGTGACTTCAGGTAGTCGATGCAGTCCGAGCCCACGCCGTCGTCGTCGACGACGACGTTCGCGAGCCGGCCGCCGGCGGCGGTCTCACACGCTTCGGCGTACTCGCGCGGGACCGAAGCCAGTTCGCCCACGGGGCCGTGGACGCCGCGTTTCCCGGCGTTCTTGATCGCCGTGACGGCGCGGGGCCACGACGTGTCGCCGCTGTCGCTCGCTTTGGCTTCGAGTTCGGCGTACTCGTTGCGGAGCTCGCGAAGCTCCTCGTCCACCTCGGAGATGTCGCCGTTGAGCTCCTGTTTGCGGCCCTTGAGCTCCTCGACCATCGACGCCGCGGTGGCTTCGTTCTTCTCGGCTTTGTCCAGTTCCGAGCGGAGGTTCGACACGCGGGCCCGGAGATCCGGCAGCGAGTCCCGAACCTCCTGCAGCTCGTCCTCCCGGTCGCTGACACGGTTCGAGCGCCGGCGGGCCTCGTCGAGGAGGCGGTCCTTCTCGCGCTGCTTCCCGTTTTTCTCCTCGCGGAGCGCCTCCAGTGCCTCCTTCTCGCGTTCGAGTTCGGCCTTGAGCTCGTCGAACGCGGTGTCGACGTTCTCGATCTCTGCCTCGACTTCCTGCAGTTCGCTCTCCTTGGAGACGATGTCGCTTTTGACGTTCGCCTTCTCGACTTTGAGGTCACGGATCTCGTCGTCCAGTTCCTCGATCTCCTCCTCCTTCCGGTCGATGTCGACGAACGCGCTGCGGCGCTCGGCTTCCGCCTCCTCGATGCGCTCCTGGCTGGCCTCAATGCGATCCTCCAGCCGGGCGATCTCGCCTTTGACCTCCTCGATCTCGCTTTTGACCCGGAGCTGTTCGTCCTCGCCGGTACGCTCGATCTCGCTGTCGAGCTCGTCGAGCTCGTCTTCCAGCCGGCGCAGCTTCCCCTCGGCCTCGTCGAGTGCGGTCTGCTTCTCGTCGAGCTTCGTCTCGGCCTTCTCGATCTTCGCTTCGGTCCCTTCGAGATCTTCCCGCTTGTCCTCCAGTTCGGCCGCCCGGAGGTACCCCTCGTACTCCTCGCGCTCCTCGCGCAGTTCCTGGTACTCGAGGGCGGTCTCGCGCTCGTCGGCCAGCTGCTCCAGCCGCGACTCCTTCTCCTCGATCCGGAGCTCTGCCTCGTCGATGCGCTCCTCGACGACCTCTAACTCCTCGCGGGCGGACTCCTTCTTCGCGTCGAACTCGGCGACGCCCGCGATCTCGTCGATGATCCCCCGGCGCTGGTAGGGGGTCATGTTGATGATCTCGGTGACGTCGCCCTGCATCACGACGTTGTACCCCTCCGGGGTGATCCCGGCTTGGGCGAGCAGGTCCTGGATGTCCGAGAGGTTCGTCGACCGGCCGTTGAGGTAGTAGTAGGAGTAGTAGTTGTCCTCGGTCTCCTTCACCCGGCGCTTGACGGTGATCTCGTCCACGTCGCCGACGTTGTCGCTGCCGGCGGCGGCGGTGACCTGCGAGCGGCTGAGGGTGCCGTCGGAGTTGTCGAGTACGACCGTCACCGACGCCTCACGCGGGCCGTCGGTGTCGCTCCCCTCGCCGCCGGGGTTGTAGATCAGGTCGGTGAGCTTCTCCGCGCGGATCCCCCGCGTTCGGGCGAGTCCCAGCGCGAACAGCACCCCGTCGATGATGTTGGACTTCCCCGAGCCGTTGGGGCCGGTGATGACGGTGAAGTCCTCGTAGAACGGGATGTGGGTCTCGCGCCCGAAGCTCTTGAAGTCGTCCAGAACGAGTTCCTGAATGTGCATACGGCCTCAGGCGACGATGATGTCGTCGCCGTCGTCGTCGTCGGACTCTTCCTCCTCGGCGGCGGCCTCGTCGGCGCCGTCGTCCCCCTCGGCGACGAACTCGGCGTCGCGACGCTCGGCGCCGCGGGCCTCCGCCTGCTGTTCGGCGGTCGTCTGTCCCTCCGGCTCGCTGTCGTCGGCTTCGAGGGCGTCGGTCGTCTCCTCGAGCTGCCGGACGCGCTCTTTGGTCTCCACGAGTTCCTCGGTCAGCCCGTCGACCGCTGCCTGTAGCTCGGCGATCTGCGACTCGAGATCCTCGCCTCGGTTGCTCATGGGCGGATTACCGAGGCCACCGGTATAAAGCCACGGACGGGGATTCGGCGAACGATAAACCGCATATCGAGATAGCGAACTCCGGCCGAGTCAGTCGAGCGGGACAGTGCTCTCGGTGACGCCGGCCGAGAACAGGTCGAGCCACGAGCCCTCGGCCTCGGCGTCGTCAAGAAGGGTATCCCGGTAGACGTACCCGCCACAGTCGTCCGCGTCGGCAGTCGCGACCCACTCGCCGAGTGTCTCCCACGTCGCCCAGTCGCCGCCCAGCCCGATTGCGTGGAAGGCTCCCGGGAACGCCCCGTTGTTACGCTCGCGTTCGTAGACCGATCGGTAGCCGTCGGGGCCACCGACCAGCTCGAGGTCGTCAAGCGCGAGGCCATCGAAGAACGTCGCCGCCGTCACGGCGGTAGGGTGTTCCGTAGCGTACGCCGTCGTCGCGTACTGGCCGTCGATCGGGACAGCCTGTACCCGTTCGGATATGGCTTCCTCGACCGCCTCTAGGTTGTCAGAACCGGGCGGAGCCCCCGGCGACAGAAACACGGTGGAGGCATCCAAGCTGCCACCCCCGCTCCCATCGTCGTGGAGTGACGCTATCGGTGCGCGCTCGTCGGCGTCGAGCATGCGATCGGTGAAGTCGGCGAACCGACGGGTGACCGCATCCAACTGCTCGCCCACGAGCGCCGTTTCATCGATCGCTGCAGGGTTGGTGACGGGGCCATCCCACTCGATCAGTTTCCGGCTCACGTAGGGGTTATCGGCTCCACGGAGGTCGATTCCGGGATCGAACTCCGGCTCGTACCGCCCCTCATACCGCTGCGCGAACTCGGCGCCGGTGACAGCCTGCCCCTCGGTGTGTGGGTCGGGGTTGGGGAGCTCCGCAGACGCGGACTCGCCGACCGTGAGTTCCCGGAGGAGTTCGAGACGGTCGAGCGTCCCCGTGAGCTCGTCGCCGTCGCCGCCCGTGAGCGCGTGGAGTCGGTCGACGGTTCGCCGGTAGGTCGTCCGGACGGGCGACAGGTACGCGTCGTACAGCGTCGCCGCGGGGGCGGCGTCCGGTTGGGTCGTGCGCTCGATCGCGTGGAGCTCCTCCGTTGGGAACAGCGACTCGAACAGCGTATCGACGTCCTCGGCGTCACTGCGCTTGAGCGCGTCCCGTAGTCCGGCCTCGGTCTCGGGCTCCGTCGGCTCCGGGACCGAGACGTGCGTCGACTCGCCCACCGTTCGCTCGAACTGCGGCGGGTCGGCGCCGCCGAACAGCGCCGTGAACGCGTCGACGACGTTCTCGACCGCGTCGTCGTGGCGTGCCGCGATCTCGTCTTCCCGGCGGAGCGGTTCGGGCGAGAACTCGATGCGGAACGCCGCCTCTCCCGTGACTGTCAGGGGTTCGACGTCGAACCACGCCGTCTCGGCAATCGCCGTGATGTGGTCCTCGTACTCTCCTGCTCGATCGCGTCGGAAAAGCGACGACAAGAACCCCGCCCGATAGTCGATAAACGCGACCCGTGCCTCACGGAGACGGTCAAACGCCGCCTCGACCTCCCCCAACGGGAGGGGGATGACCCCCATCTCTGAGAGCCGGGGGTTCAGCGACTCGAACTCACCGAGGTCGAGGGTGACTGACGCAGCAGCCTCAGCGGTGCTCGCGGCTTCGAGCGTTGCGACGGCATCCGCGATCGTCGCTTCGAGGTCGTCGATCTCCACGACGACCCCCTCTCGGTGCTCGTTGACGGCCGTGAGCACGCTCGCGGCCTCGCCGGACTCCGCGAACACGCGGTCGAGCCGGTCGCGGAGATCGGTCGCGATCTCCTCGTGGACCGACTCGATCACCTCGCGCTCGTCCTCCAGTTGGTCGATCTCCGCCGCCACCGCCGCGATCCGTTCGTCGGCGGTCGGCGTCCGCGCCGGGTAGACCGCTTCCGAGTCGAGGGCGACCGCCAGCAGCTCCCGAACGAGCCGGGCGTCCGCCTCGTCGATTCCCGCCTCCTCGGGCGTGATGCGGGCGACGGCGTCGAGGAGCTCCCGCCGCTCGGCGACGTTCTCCAGCTCCGCCACCAACGTCCGGCGGAGCTTATCCGGGACCGTGTCGGGGTCGAACTCCCACGCTTCGGCGTCGAGGCTCCCGATCAGCAGCTCCGGGGCGGTCTCGACGTACTGCCGGGCCCGTTCGGTTTCGTCGTCGGCGTCGAGCTGCGAACGAACGTGTTCGAGGCTGTCGTCCGCCGTCGCACGGAGTTCCTCGACCTGATGGACGGTGCCGACCGCGTCGAGAGCGTCGCTGTCGAGCAGGCGTTCCCGGAGCCCCGCCTCGATTCGGTGCCGGAGTTCGAACAGGGACGACGCGTGTTCGGCGGGATCGAGCGACGACGCGTCGGTGAGTGCGGCACCGGCAGTGTTCGGGAAGCACTCACGGAGATACGTCCGGACGTGGGCGTGGAGATCGGCTTCGATCTCGAGCTCCATCTGTTTCGCCGTGAAGAGCTCGTGAACCGCCTCCGTCGCCGCTCGCCGGTGCTCGACCGGGAACTCGACCGTGTACGGGGCGGCGACGGTGAACGGCTCCGAGTTCGGGCCCGCGTTCCACGGCGCGGGACCGTCCTGTACCGCCTGCTGGTGGGCGAGGATCGACCGAACGGCCGCCATCTCGAACGTACGGGCGTCGACGCCGTCGAGGTGGGGGAGCAGGGTGACCGTGTCGAACGGGCTCTCGCCCGCGTGGTGGGCGTACGCCAACTCCGAGAGCGCCGCGAACGCGTTCGCCTTCTCCTCCGCAATCGCGCCCTCGTGGGGGAGAATCGCATAGAGGTGTGTCCGGCGGCTGTCGACGCCGGCCGCGAGGTCGAGCGCCATCCCCGATCCCGTGCCGCCACCGAGCGCGGTCACGAACGCCACGTCGTCGGTGTTCGTCGTCGGCGGAACGAGCGGTACGTCCAGGTACGTCGCGATGTGATAAAGCGCCTTCCCCAGCGGTCGGCACCGGAACGTTCCGTCCGAGAACCCGAGATCGAGCGCCGAAGCCAGCGGTCCCTGATAGTCGTCCACCCACCAGCTGTGTAACCCCTGCCTCCGACAGAGCTCTGTGACGGCCCCCGGTGCCGTCAGCATACCCCCCGACACCCACCGATCGGGAAGCTGTTCCGGGAGGACGATCCGGCCCTCGAAGGAGAGTGTGGCCTCGTTCGGATGGTCGGCCCGGTCTTTGGCGGCCGCGATCCGTTCGTCGATCGCCGTCGTGGGATGCGCCTCCCGAAACGCGGAGTCGACGATCGAAGCGCGGAGCTTCCCGGGGCCGTCGCCCCCGTCGGCGTTCAGCACGTCGTCGAGGAGCCAGTCCTGACGCAGTAACCGAGTGACGACACGGCCCCCACCGCCGCCGAGGCCGACCAGCACGTCCGGCGTGTGAGTAACGCCCATACGTCCGGACGGTCTGTCGGAATAATTAACCTTGGGGGAGGGGAGCGGCGCGGGGCGTCAGATCAGCAGCACCGCCAGCGCCGCCACCAGCACCGCCAGCACCAACAGCAGGCTCCGGTCGATGCCGGCTTTCGTCTCGACGGACTCTCGGCCCGTCACGCGAGCGATCGCGGCGTCGGGATCCTTCGCGGCCGCGACCGACGCCTTCGCGAACGCGACCGCGGCGTCGTCGACGCGGGCGTACAGTTCGGTGACGCCCACGACCAGATAGCGCGCGCCGTAGAACGTGGCGGGGTTGTAGAGGTTGTCCACGTCGGGCACCCGACCCAGCCCCGAGAGCGGCTTCTTCACGAGGCGGAAGCCGACCAGCCCCAGCACGGCCAGCGCGACCCCCTCGATCAGGTGGGGGATCGTGTACGTGTGGTAGGCGTGGGCAACCACGTCGCCGTCGGTCACGTCGAACGGGAGCAGGCTGAACAGCGCGCCGTCGAAGATGCCGTAGAACACACACAGCCCAGCCACGAGCACCATCGCCGCGGCCTGCCCGCGGTTGGCGTCCTTCACGCTGCCGTCGTACTCGCCGTGGAAGAACGCGTAGTAGCCGAACTTGATGAACGACATGAACGTCCCGACTCCCCCGATCAGGAGGAGCAGTTCGAGCGTGTAGAAGTCGCCGAGGTGGATCGGCCCCTTCTCGAAGGCGTAGTGGCTCGCGGAGATCACGATCCCCTTGCTCACGAACCCGTTGAAGCCGGGGAAGCCCGCGATCGACAGTGCCGCGACGGTGAACGCCCCCGCGGTGATCGGCATCTCCCGGGCGAGCCCGCCGAGCTTCTTCAGACTCTCCTCGCCGGTGCGGTACACCACCACGCCGGCGGTCATGAACAGCAGCCCCTTGTAGAGGATGTGGTTGAACACGTGGGCGAAGGCGCCGGCCTGTGCCAGCGCGCCGCCGATGCCGACGCCGGCGACCATATAGCCCACCTGCGACTGGATGTGGTAGGAGAGCAGCCGGCGCATGTCGTTCTGGAACAGCGCCATCGTCGCGCCGAAGACGGCCATCACACCGCCCATGTACGCGACCGCGACGTTGCCGTCCTGCGGGAACACGCGGTACATCCCGTACACGCCGGTCTTCGTCGTGTACACACAGAGGAACACGCTCGCCGCGATGTGCGGGCGCGGGTACGTGTCGGGCAGCCACGCGTGCAGGCCCACGAAGCCGACGTTGACGCCGACGCCCAGCGCTGCGAGGATCGGCGCCACCGGGCCGGCAAGTCCCGCCGTCTCCGGGCCGCCGGGCACGCTCGCGAACAGGAACGTCCCCGTTTCGGCGAACTGCCAGACGACGGCGCCGAGGAACAGCGTGCCGCCGACGCCGTGCAGCAGCGCGTAGCGATACCCCGCACGGACGGCCTTCCCGCCGTAGTGCCACACCAGCAGCGTGCTGGTGACGGCCATCAGCTCCCAGAAGAAGATCAGCGTGAGCCAGTCGCCGCCGAAGACGGCGCCCAAGCTGGACGCGACGTAGGAGAGCGCGAACGCGGTCTGGATGTTCTCGGCGTCGCTGTAGTAGGAGTACGCGACGCCGACCGCGCCGATGAACGCGAATATCAGCCCCATCAGCGTCGAGAACGGGTCGACGTTGAACAGCACCGTCTCGAAGCCGAACAGGTCGACGTTCCCGAAGTGGGCGCCCGAATCGACGAGCCAGACGTACGGAACGACCGCGCCCGTGAGCAGCCCCGCGACCGCGTGGCCGAGCCTCCGGCCGAGCAACGGCAGCAGCACGGCGGCGAGCAGGACGGGAACGAACGGGGGAACGATCGGCTCCATCAGACGCTCACCCCCGTGGTCGCCGCGACGATCAGCCTGACGATCCGGAGGAAGACGGCGGTATCGGGAACGATCCCGAGCACGACCGACCCCGTCGCCGCGAACAGGATCGGCCCGAGCATGAACCACGTCGACTCGCCGCCGAACCACCCGCGGGCCTCCCAGTCGCCGTGGTGGCCGTGGCCGTGGTCACCCTCGTGGTCGTCGGCGAAGCCGTGTTCGTCGTGCTCGCCGTCGACGTGTTCCTCGTCGGTCTGCTCCTCGTCAGTGTGCCCGCCGTCGGTCGCGAGCTCGCCCTCGGCGAACCGCCCGCCGAGCACGTGTTCGAGCAGCGGCTTGCCATCGCTCTCGCCCTTCGACTCGAAGAAGGCGGCGTAGACGACGGGCCAGAAGTACGCGATGTTGAGGATCCCGGACACCAGCAGCGCGGCGGTGAACACGAGCTGGCCGCCGGAGACGGTGCCGATCAGCAGGAAGTACTTGCTCACGAAGCCGGCGAGCAGGGGGATGCCCGCCATCCCCAGCGACGCGACGCCGAAGGCGGCCATCGTCAGCGGCATCCGCTCGCCGATGCCGGCCATGTCGCTGATGTCGTCGGTGTGGGTCTCGACGTGGATCGCGCCCGCACAGAAGAACAGGGTGAGCTTCATGAACGCGTGGGCGGGGATGTGCAGCAGCCCGCCGACGAGTGCGTACGCCGCCGCGCGGCCGGGCGCGAGTGCGGCGCCGACCGCCAGCCCGAGCACGATGTAGGAGAGCTGGCTCACCGTCGAGAACGCCAGCCGGCGCTTGAGGTTGTCCTGCCGGAGCGCGATCACGCTCGCGACCGTCAGCGTGAACGCTGCGACCGCGGCAAGGGGGATCCCCATCCCGAGGTCGGCGACCGTCTCGGGGCCGAACACTTCGAGGATCACACGGGCGATACCGAACACGCCGGACTTCACGACCGCGACGGCGTGGAGCAGCCCCGACACCGGCGTCGGCGCGACCATCGCGTCGGGCAGCCAGGAGTGTAGCGGCATCAGCGCCGCCTTCACGCCGAAGCCGAGGATCAGCAGGCCGAACGCGGCGCGGGCGAGCGTCGGGTCGCTGCCCGCGAGCGCCTCGATCCCGCCGGGCGCGAACGCGGTCGTCCCGGCGAGCAGGTAGACCAGCACCGAGCCGGCGAGCACGGCGACGCCACCGCCGAACGTGTAGGTGAGGTACTTCCGGCCGGCGGCGCGGGCCTCGTCGGTCTCGTCGTGGCTGACGAGGGGGTACGTCGCGACCGTGAGCAGTTCGTAGAACACGAACAGCACGAGGAGGTTCGACGCGAACGCGACGCCGATCGCGGCGGCGACGCTGCCCGCAAAGGCCGCGAAGTAGCGCGTCTGGTCGTGTTCGTCGAGCCCGCGCATGTAGCCGATGCTGTAGAAGCTCGTCACCACCCAGAGCAGGCTCGCGAGCAGCCCGAACAGGACGCCCAGCGCGTCGGCCTGCACCGCGAACTCGACGCCGGGGACGAGCGTGCCGACGCTGCTGGCGTACGTGTCGCCGGCGAGCACGCCCGGCACCATGCTGGCGACGATCCCGAGCGCCGACAGCGCCGCGAGCAGCGTCCAGGTCTCCCGGAGGTTCTGCCGCCCGCGCGAGGCGAGGATCGGGAGGGTGGCGACTGCCGGCACGAGCACCGCTGCGAGGGGTCTGAGTGAAGCTATCTCGGTCATGAGAGGAGTGCCTGAACCGTCGGTTCGAGGAGCTGTCCGTACTCGAAGGCGAGCATCCCGAGGCCGATCGCCGCGAGGGCTGCGACGACCACCGTGGCCGTCATCCCGATCGAGGGGCGCGACAGGTCGGCGCGCTCACTCTCCGGATCGCGGAAGAACATCCGTTCGAGGATCCGCGCGAAGTACGCGAGCGTCAGCAGCGTGCTCGCGAGGATCACGACCGCGAGCGGCCACGCCGACGCCTCGACGGCGCCCAGCGCGATGTACCACTTGCCGACGAAGCCGACCGCCGGCGGCACGCCGACCATCCCCAGCGCGAGCACGCCGAACGCGCCCGCGCCGAGCGGGAGCCGCTGGACCAGCCCCGAGTAGCCGTCGACGGTCCGGGCGCCCGTGGCGGTCGCGATCACGCCGGCGGTCAGGAACAGGCCGCCCTTCATGATCGCGTGGCCGACGAGGTGGATCGTCGCGCCGATCAGCGCCGTCTCGTTCGCGACGGCGACGGCGCCGACGACGAGCCCGAACTGCGACATCGAGGAGTACGCGAGCATCCGCTTGATCTCGGTCTGTGAGACGGCGAGCACGCTGCCGACGACGATGCTGACCATCGCGGCGGCGACGAGCAGCGAGCGCGCCGCGGGGTTTGCTTGCAGGAACTCCACAGTGAACACCGTGTAGACGATCCGGATCAGCGCGTAGGCGGCGACCGTCGACACCAGCGCCGAGATCAGCGCGCTCACCGAGTCCGGCGAGCCGGCGTAGGCGTCGGGCTGCCACGCGTGCAGCGGGAACACGGCGATCTTGACGAACAGGCCGACGACCAGCAGCGCGAACGCGGCCTGCACCAGCGTCGCGTCGTACCCCACCGCCGCGAGCTGCTGGGAGAGGTCGGCCATGTTGAGCGTCCCCGTCGCGATGAAGGCGTAGCCGATCCCGAGCAGGAACAGGCTCGCCCCGACCGTCCCCACGATCAGGTACTTGAGCGCGGCGCGGGCCGAACGCCCGCCATCGCCGCTGGCGACGAGCGCGTACGCCGCCAGCCCAGTGATCTCGAGGAACACGTACATGTTGAACACGTCGCCGGTGATGCTCATCCCGGTCATCCCCGCGACGAGCAGGAGGTAGACGGCGTAGAACGCGTTGCTGCGCGGGCCGGCCGCCCGAGCGTACGCGAGCACGCCGAAGGAGACCACCGCGATCAGCAGCGCCATCGTCGCCGACAGCCCGTCGATGTACAGCTCGATGCCGAACGGCGCCTCAAACCCGCCGACGACGTAGCTGACCGTCGAGTCGAACGCCCGCGAGGCGAGCAGGGCCGCGCCGACGACCTGCACGGCGGTCGTCACGAGCGCGACCGGCCAGCCCGACCGCGATCGGGCGAGACCCGCGAGGAACGCCAGCGTCGACCCCAGCAGCGGGAGCGCCACCAGTAGCGCGGGGAGATCACTCATCGAGGCTCACCTCCCGGATCTCGCTCTCGCGGAGCGAGCCGTACTCGTCGTAGATGCGGACGATCAGCCCCAGCGCCACCGCGGTGAGGCTGACCCCGACGACGATCGCGGTCAGGATCAGCACGTGCGGCAGCGGGCTGACGTACGGCGGCGACGCCGACAGTAGCGGCGGGCTCGCCCCCGAGACGAACGCCGAGGTGACGAAAAACAGGAAGATCCCCGTCTGGAACACGTTCATCCCGATCACCTTCTTCACGAGGTTGTCGCTGCCGATCAGCATGTACGTCCCGATACCCATCAGCAGGAAGCCGACGAGGAAGTACCCTCGCGACGCGAGCACGTCGATCACGCCGACTCACCCCCGTCGAGCCCCGCCGCGATAGCGAAGAACAGGCCGGTGACGATGCCGGCGACGATCACGCCGATCCCGAGCTCGACGAACTCGATCCCGTACTTCGTCGCGTGAGGGATGCCGAGGTCGTGGTACACCGAGTACTCGAGGAAGCCGGCGCCGAGCAGCACGCTCCCGATCCCGGTAAAGAGGAACGCGAGCATGCCGACGCCGATCAGCGCGACGGGGAGCCGGCTCCCGATCCACTCCCGGGTGGCCTCGATCCCGAACGCGATCCCCAGCATCAGGACGACCGTGCCGACGATGACGCCGCCCTGGAAGCCGCCGCCGGAGGAGTCGGCGCCGTGGAACATCACGAACAGCCCGAACGTGAACACGAACGGCATTACGACGCGCACGGTGGCCATGATGATCGGGCTGCCGACGTACGGGCCGCTCCGGTCGGTCGGCGCCGCCGTGTCGGGCGTTCCGGGCTCTTGCTGGCTCATCCGAACACCTCCCGGTCGAGCACGACCAGCAGTCCGACGCCCGCGGAGTACACCACCGCGGCCTCGCCCATCGTGTCGAAGCCGCGGTACGCCGCGAGCACGGCCGTCACGGCGTTTTTCACTTCGGTCTCGTCGTACGCGTTGTCGAGGTAGTACTCGCTCACGTCGTCGTCGGACACCGCCGAGTTCGCGTCGCCCACCGCCGGCAGGGCGAACAGCGTCGACGACAGCACCAACACGAGCGCGACCGCCACCCCGGCCGCCCGGAGGTCGATCCGTTCGAACGTCCGCTCGGTGGCGGGGTGGTCCGTCTTCACGATCGTGAGCAGGAACAGCACGGTCATGACGCCGGCACCGACCGCGGCCTCCGTTAGCCCGACGTCGGGCGCTCGGAGGAACACCCAGACGATCGCGATGCCGAGGCTGTACGCGCCGAACGCGACGACCGAACTCAGCACGCTGCGCAGCGCCGCCGTCGTGACCGCGGCGCCGACGACCAGCGCGAGGAGGGCGATCTCGAACGGCGTCATGGCTCGTCCTCCTCGCCGGTCCACGGTTCGATTCCGAGTTCGTTCGCCGCCCGGGTGATAGCGTGGGCTGCAGTGGGGTTCGTGATGAACATAAAGAGCAGCAGCAGGACGACTTTCAGCGTGTCGAAGCCGACCCCGTAGGTGACGGCGACCGCACCCAGCGAGAGCACGGCGCCGAGCGTCTCGCTTTTCGAGGTGCTGTGGGCCCGCGAGTACACGTCGGGCAGCCGGAGCAGCCCGACGGCGGCGACGATCGCGAAGAACGCGCCGCCGATCACGAGCACGACGACGGCGATCTCGCGGGGCGTCATAGCACACCCCCACGCTCGACCTGGAACTTCGAGATGGCGATGCTGAGCAGGAAGTTCAGCAGGGCGTACACGAGCGCGATGTCCAGCGCCCCGGGCTCGCCGATAGCGGCGGCGAGCAGCGCGATCACGATCACGACGTTCGAGCCGATGAAGTTGATCGCGATCACGCGGTCGGGCATCGTCGGCCCGGTGATCGCCCGGTAGATCCCCACCAGCGAGACGAGGACGAACACCGTCGCCGCGCCCAGTAGGACCCGCTCGATCATTCGTTCTCCTCCTGCTGGCGGCGCTCGAACGGGCTGGGGATCCGGGCGGCCGCGCGGCCGTAGAACACGAACCGGACCGCGCGTTCGAGCGTCCCCGCGAACAGCTCCTCGCGTGCGCTACCCGTGAGCGTGTGGATGATCATGTGCTGGCGCTCCACGTCGACGGTCAGCGTCCCGGGCGTGAGCGTGATGCTGTTAGCCAGCGTCGTCACCGGCAGCGCCGACCAGACCGCGGCGTCGAACTCCACCATCTCGGGGTCGATCGGCAGGTCGGGGTGGAGCACGATGTACGCGATCTCGAAGTTCGCCTTCACGATCTCCCAGAGCAGGAACGGGACGTACAGCGCGAACCGCGCCAGCCGGCGGACGGTCTGGCTCGGGTCGACCGGCGACGTGAGCGAGACGCGCCACAGCGCGACGGCGACGATCCCCGCGCTGATCGTGCCGGTCGCGAGTTCGAACGGCGCGATCGAGCCCGCGAGCAGGAGGTAGAACGCGAACGACGCCGCGAACAGCGCGAAGAACTGGGTGAGCGTCCCCCGGCGGACCAGCGGCTGGGAGGGTGTCTCGATGTTGCGGGGCGCCTCCTCGACCGCGAGCCCGGCCCGCCGGACTTCCGCCTCCAGCGAGGGGAGCAGCGGCGTCGACCCGATCGGGTCGTACCGCGGGTCGAACACCGCGAGCCCGAGGTCGTGTTCGTTGGCGTAGCGGACGAGGACGTCGGCGTAGTCGTTGGGCGTCGAGAGGTACTCGTGGGTCGCCACGAGCGCCGTCTCGATCGTCACGTCCGCGCCGTTGGCGTCCTCTTCGGCCCACGACGCCACGCGGTCGAGCAGCGTCCGGGCGGCGTCGACGCGTGTCGAGCCCGAGCGGAACGTGACCTTCTCCGGGAGCGGGTAGACGAAGTGGATCGCGGCCGGCGACCCCGCCTCGTCGGCGCGGGTGAGCGCTTCCTCGACGACGTGGGCGACCGTGTTCCGGAGGCTCGCCGACTCGTCGACCGGGACGAGCAACCGTGACTCGGTCACGGCGACCACCCCACGGACGGACGGCCTGCCGGACGAACTGGATCGAGTGGCATCAGTAGTCGGCCGAGAGTTCGCACAGACGGTTTAAAGGATTTCTCACTCCGGCCGTAGACACGGCGGGGGTCAGCTCCGGATCGCCGATGGGCCCACAGTCGCGTCGTCGAGGCCGCTCGGGGGCGAAGGCTCCGTAGTCGGGACGGCGTAACCGCTTCCGACCCTGGAAACGCCGCGCAACTCCGTTCTCCCGCCGCTGTGTAACGGTAAGCAGTTACTCCGGGAAGCGAACGTTTTTGCCCCACCCCCCGTTATGCCGGGTACGATGCAACGACGAAAGTTCCTGCAGGGTGTCGGTCTCGCCGCTATCGCGAGCACCGCCGGCTGTACACAGCTCACTGGCGGCTCCGGCGGCGCCGAAGTCGCCGGCGAGACGCTGACGCTCACCACCACGACGAGTACGTACGACACGGGGCTGCTCGACGAGATCCACCCCGAGTTCGAGGAGATGTACGGCGTCACCGTCGACGCCGTCGCACAGGGGACCGGCGCCGCGCTCGAATCGGCACGGAACGGCGACTCGGACGTCGTAATGGTCCACGCCCGAGGGCTCGAAGACGAGTTCATGCGCAACGGCTACGGGATCAACCGCCGGGACCTGATGTTCAACGACTTCGTGATCGTCGGGCCCGAGAACGACCCGGCCGGGATCGAGGGGATGGACTCCGCGACCGAGGCGCTCACGACGATCGCCGACGAGCAGGCAGCGTTCGTCTCCCGCGGGGACAACTCAGGTACCCACACCAAGGAGCTGAACCTCTGGGAGGCTGCGGGCGTCGAGCCCGGCGGCGACTGGTACCAGGAGACCGGGAGCGGGATGGGCGAGGCGCTCAACATCGCGAACCAGCAGGGCGCCTACACGCTCTCGGACCGCGGGACGTACATCTCCCAGCGCTCGGAGATCGACCTGACGATCCTCGTCCAGGGGCCGATCGAGGACGGGCCGGAGATCCTCGCGAACCCCTACGGGATCATGGCGGTCAACCCCGGCGTCCACGACAACGCGAACTACGACCTCGCGATGGCGTACATCGGCTGGATCACGAGCCCGGGCGCCCAGGACGCGATCTCGAGCTACCAGATGAACGGGGAACAGCTGTTCTTCCCCGAGGCCGTCTCCGAGGATCCGGACTTCCAGCAGTACGTTCCGGAAGGTTGGAGTAGCGACTCCTCAAGCGAGTAACTGTGCCGCTCGATCCGGTCGCACCGCTGCTGCCGCTGTTTATCGAGACCCCGTTCCAGGAGGGGTACGTCCGGAGCATCATCTACGTCTCGCTGTACGTGAGCTGTATCGCGGTCGTGCTGAGTACGCTGGTGAGCATCCCGGTCGCGATCGTGATGGGGTTCACCGACTTCCCGGGCAAGCAGTTCGTGAAGTCGGTGATCAACACCGGGATGGGCTTTCCCAGCGTCGTGGTGGGGCTGCTCGTGCTGTTCATCGTCTCCAATCAAGGGCCGCTCGGTGCGCTGGACCTGATCTTCACGAAGGAGGCGATGATCATGTCCCAGTTCGTGCTGGCGACGCCGCCGATCACCGCGATCAGCCTCGCGGCGCTGACGAGCGTCGACGAGAACGTCCGGGACGCCGCGCGCGTCCTCGGCGGGACCCGCATCGACACGGCGCTCGTGGTGATCAAGGAGGCCCGCTACGGCATCGCGACCGCCGTCCTCGCGGGGTTCGGTCGCGCGATCAGCGAGGTCGGGTCGGTGCTCATCGTCGGCGGGAACATCACCAGCGCCGGCGGGATCTCCAAGACGCGAACGCTGACGACCGCGATCCAGCTGGAGGCCCGGCAGGGGCAGTACGACACGGCGCTGGTGCTCGGCGCGGTGCTCGTGGCGCTCGTGCTGGCGGTGAACGCGATCGTCGTCCGGCTGGGTGACGAGGGGGCGATGAACCGATGATCCGGCTCGAAAACGTCTCCCACAGCTACGGCGAGGGGCAGGTCGTCGACGACGTGTCGCTGTCGGTCGAGAAGGGCGAGGTAGTCGGGATCATCGGCCCCTCGGGCGTCGGGAAGACGACCCTCCTGCGCGTGCTGGCGCTGTTCCTCCAGCCGAACGACGGGCGGATCGAACTCGGCGGCGACACGGTGTGGAACGCCGACGAGGAGGAGCGACTCGCGCTCCGGCGCCAGGTCGGGATGGTGTTCCAAGAGGCCAGCCTGTTCGACGCGACCGTCGAGCGGAACGTCGAGTACGGGCTGCGCGTCCGCCAAGACTGGAACGACCGGCTGCGCGACCAGCTCCGGGCGCTCGTCGGCTCGACGGAGACGCCCGAACCCGTCGAGGACGCCCTCGACATCGTCGGCCTGCGCGAGAAGATCGATCAGGAGGCGAACTCGCTGTCCGGCGGCGAGGCCCAGCGGGTCTCCTTCGCGCGGGCGCTCGCGTACGAGCCGGACTACCTCCTGCTCGACGAGCCGACCTCCGACCTCGACCCGCGGAACACGGGGCTGATCGAGGAGGCGGTCGCCGAGGCCCGCGACCGCGGCATCGGCGTCGTCGTCGCGACCCACGACATGCACCAGGCCGAGCGCATCGCCGACCGCGTCGGCGTACTGCTCGGCGACGGGTTCACCGAGATCGGGCCGACCGAGACGATCTTCGAGGACCCCAGCGACGAGCGTACCCGGAAGTTCATCTCCGGCGAGCTGGTGTACTGAGCGTAGCGGGCGCTCAACACTCGTCGCCGGCGAATCCCATCCCCGAGTCCGTCGTCGTCGCTTCGGGGTCGCGGATCCGGAAGTAGAGCTCGTTGCCCGCACTCTCGCTGCGGTTACACGTCACCCCGTAGCTCGTGGTGAACGACTCGCCGGCGACCGTAACTTCTGCCTCGATCGTGTCGCCGTTGGTCACGCGATCGAGGTCGTCGAACTGCAGGGCGCTGTACTCCTGTCCCGACGGACGGGCGGCCACGTCGACCGCGCCGTCGACGAGCGTCTCGCCGTCGTGCCGGAGGGTGAACGCGACGTGGAACGACTCTCGGCGGAAGTTGACGATCGCGAAGTCGAACGGTCCCGGCTCGGCGCCGGGGACCGCACAGCCGGCCGCGAGGAGGCTGCCACCGCTCGCGAGCGACGCGAGGACCTTGCGTCGATGCATACGCGGGCAGGTGACACCCCGACTGAAAATAGCCACCGGAGCCGACCGCCCGTTCCCGACACGCTTAACCACGAACCTACAGAATCCTGCAGTAATGAGTCAGGCGCTCGCGGACCGGGAGCTCGCGGCCGTCATCGGGCTGGAGGTCCACGTCCAACTGGAGACCGACACGAAGATCTTCTGTAACTGCTCGACCGACGCCGCCGACGACGAGGAGCCCAACAGCCGCACCTGCCCCGTCTGTCTCGGGCTGCCGGGCGCGCTGCCGGTGCTCAACGAGGCCGCCGTCGAGTCGGCGGTCAAGATCGGCAAGGCGCTCGACGCCGACATCCCCGAGGAGACCACGTTCCACCGGAAGAACTACTTCTACCCCGACCTCCCGAAGGGGTTCCAGCTCACCCAGTACGACGCGCCGATCTGTGCCGACGGCGAACTCGAAGTGCGCGTCGAGGGCGAGCGCCGCACCATCGGCGTCCGGCGCGCTCACTTGGAGGAGGACCCCGGCAGCATCCAGCACGAGGGCGGCAACATCGACACCGCCGACTACACGCTCGTCAACTACAACCGCGCGGGCACGCCGCTGATGGAGATCGTCACCCGGCCGGACTTCCGCTCGCCCGCCGAGACCCGCGAGTTCCTCGCGAAGCTGGAGGAGGTACTGGAGTACCTCGGCGTGTTCGACGCCAACCGCGACGGCAGCCTGCGCGTCGACGCCAACATCTCGCTGGTCCCGGCCGACGCGATCAGCGAGGACGGCGAACTCGACGAGGACGCACGAGACAACGCCAACCGCACCGAGGTCAAGAACATCTCCAGCCACAAGGGCGCCGAGCAGGCGCTGGCGTACGAGGTCACCCGGCAGAAGAACGCGGTCAAGCGCGGCCGCGAGGTCGAACAGGAGACCCGCCACTGGGACGAGAGCCGCGGCGTCACCGTCTCGATGCGCTCGAAGGAGGAGGAGAAGGACTACCGGTACTTCCGGGAGGCAGACCTCCCGCCGCTGCAGGTCTCGGACTGGAAGGAGCGCATCCCGATTCCGGAGCTCCCGGACGACCGCCGCGAGCGCTTCCGCGAGGAGTACGGGCTGAGCGAGGAGGCCGCCTCGAAGCTCACCTCCCGGAAATCGGTCGCAGACCTGTACGAACAGCTCGCCGAGGAGTTCGAACCCGACCTCGCGGCGACGTGGGTCGCGGACAACCTCCTCGGCGAACTGAACTACCGCGACATGGAGATCGCCGACATCACGGACCGCCTTGACGAGATCGAGCATGTGATCCGCCTCGTCGCGGAGGACGAACTCACCGCAAAGAACGCCGAGGAGGTCGTGCTCCGCCGGATGCTCGACGAAGGCGAGAACCCAGAGACGATCATCGAAGACGAGGATCTCGGGAAGGCAAGCGGCGGCGAGGTCGAGCAGGCCGTCGACGAAGCGATCGAGGAAAACCCCGACGCCGTCGCGGACTACGAGTCCGGCGACGACGGCGCACTGAACTTCCTCGTCGGGCAGGTGATGGGGAAGACCGGCGGCTCGGCCGACCCCGGGCAGGTGAATCAGCTACTGCGAGAGCGCCTCGAATAGCTCAGTCCCGGAGCAGCAGCCACGCGCCCGCGCCGACCGCGGCGGCTTCGAACAGGCGTTCGACGCCGGGCTGTGCCGGGTACGGGATCGACTGTCTCCGTTCGTACACGACGTAGTACTCGCCGTCGATCAGCAGCACCTCGTCAGCGTCGTCGATCGGCTCGTCGGTCCGGATCGACCCCTGCCGGACCGCCCGCTTGGCGGCGTCGGAGACGTACTCCTCCTCGCGGGCCACGTCCTCGAGCGCCGTTGCTGGGTCGACGCGCTCCACGCCGAGTTTCACCGTCGTCCCGACGGACTCGTTTGCCTCGACGAACGTCGTCGAGCGGCGGTAGATCTCGTCGCCGAGCATCACGTACTCGTCGCTGACGGTCCGGGTGAGTTGGTCGCCAGCCGTCGGCCCCGAGACGCCGACGATGTTGGGGTTCACGCCCGTGACGTTGCCGTCGAGCGCGCCGCCGTCGTACAGACATCGCCGCGGGAAGTCGAACGAGCGGTCGAAGCAGTCGATCCCCTCGACGCCGTCGAGGTCGCTCCCCTCGGCGTTCTCGACGACCAGCTTCCCGTCTCCCGTCGAGAGCGTCGCGACCTGATACTCGTAGGTCGGCCCCGTCACGGAAAGCGGCGGCGCCCAGATCGGGACCGCGATCAGCAGGAGTGCGAGCAGCACCGTGAGTTCGCGTCGCGTTGGAGGGCGCATGCGGGGGCGGTCGTGGCGGAGAAGGAAAAAGTTCCACGACGACCGGCACGCTCAGTCCTCGCCGGCGACGGCCTCCGCGTCGCTCGGTTCGCCGACGTCGATGTCCGGCCCCGTATCCACGACGCCTTCCTGCCAGTTGCCGAGGTTGAACCACGCGGCGCCGATGACGAACGTGACCACGCCCGAGAACGCCATCGCCCACCAGAGCCCGGCGGCGTCCCACGCGAGGTAGTACGCCAGCAGCCACGCGACGGGGATGCGGAACGCCCAGCGCGAGGCCAGCGAGAGCGCCATCGCCTGTGCGGTCTGGCCGGCGCCGCGGAAGCCGCCCTGGATCACCATCAGCCCGCCCATGAACGCCCAGAACGGCGCGATGATCCGCAGCAGCACGACCCCGGCGTCGATCACGGGCTGCTCGTCGACGAACACGCCGACCGCCGTCGCGGGGTAGACGTAGACCAGCGCGCCCGCCGCGAACAGGAACGCCATCGTCGCCGCGGTCGCTTTCCACGTCACCTCCTCGGCGCGCTCGGGCGTGTCGGCGCCGAGGTTCTGCCCGACGCCCGTCGCAGTGGCCTGCCCGACCGCGCCGGAGACGGTCCAGGAGACCGACATCAGCCGGATCCCGATCCCGTAGGCAGCGGTCGCGACCGGGCCGAACCGGGCGACCAGCGCCGCGAAGAACACCGCCGCGAAGGAGCGTGCGAGCCCGTCGCCGGTGCCGGGCGCGCCGATGCGGACCAGATCCGTGAGAACCTCGCGATCCGGCTTCAGGTCCGGGATTCGGAGGCGGACCCCCCAGCCGCCGTGGAGCAGGACGCCGAGTCCCACCACCGCGGCGAGCACGCGGGAGATGAGCGTCGCGATCCCCGCGCCGCGGACGCCCATCGCGGGGAACGTGATCGTGCCGACGAGCGGCGCGCCCTCGACGAGCGTCCAGCCGAGGATCAGGAACGGGTCGAGGATCACGTTCACGCCCGCCGAGAGCACGACCAGCCACATCGCCGTCCGCACGTCGCCCGCGGCGCGCAGGACCGCGCGGAACGCGAAGAAGAGGAAGGTGAAGGGGATCGCCGCGAGGATCGGTTCGAGGTAGGCCAGCGAGTAGTCGAACACCTGTCCCTGCGCGCCGATCAGCGAGACGAGCGGGTAACGGATCGTGAAACCGATCGCCGCGAGCGCGAGGCCGACGGCGACGGTCAGCAGCACGGTCTGCCCGACCGCGTGGTCGGCCTCGCGCTGCTCGCCGGCGCCGACGTACTGCGACACCAGCGCGACGGCGGCGGCGGTGATCCCCATCGCGACCGAGACGAACATCCAGGAGGTGGGGAACATCAGCGAGACCGCGGCGACCGCCTCGGCGTTGACGCGCCCGACCCAGAACATGTCCGCGAGGTTGTACAGCGTCTGGACGAGGTTGCCCAGCACCAGCGGCCACGAGAGCGCGAACAGTTTGGGCGTGATCGCGCCGGTCGTCATGTCGACGCGGGCGTCGTCGCTCACGGGGAGGGGGTGGTGTTGGGAGCCGATAAATCCCGCCGTTGCGGTCGAACTGGTGGGGTTCTCTCTCGTTCCGAGATGGGTGTGCGGTGGCGCGAGACGGGCGCGGCTTCATGCCGCGCCTCAGCGCGAGGGACGAGCGAGCATCGCGAGCGAGTCGGCTGGGGAGGTGAGTGGGCTGTGCGGTCGGGTGGGACTGAAAGGGGCTGGTCGCTCGGCGAAGCACGGCGACACAAGCACCGTGGTTCGAGAGACGCCGGCGGCGTCTCTCGTCATCACGAGAGAGCTTCGCTCTCTCGAACGACAGCGAAGCGAGGAGCGCAGCGAGCCGCGCGAGCCGAGCGAGCAGGGGCTTTCACGGTGTTGCTGACCCCGTTCGTCACACTGTCTCCGAGACAACCACAAACCCATACCGGCACACACAGCCCCCGCCCGAACCCATTTCCCCCACCCCCCACCACACGTCCCCATGAGCTACGACATCGCCCGCTACCTCGGCATCGACAGCACCGACACGCCCACTTTCACCGTCAACGACACACTCGCCTACCTCGGCGACACCACCGGCACCCCGCAGGTCTACCGCCTCGACGAGCCCGGGGGCTACCCCGAGCGCCTGACCGCCCACGACGAGCGCGTCTCGTTCGTCGACGCCTCCCCGACCCGCGACGAACTCATGTTCGGCATGGACGAGGGGAGCAACGAGCGCGACCAACTCTACCGCTACGACCTCGACACGGGCGAGGAGACCCAACTCACCAACGACCCCGAAGCCAAGCACCTCTGGGGCGGCTGGGGCCCCGACGGCGACCGCTTCGCGTTCGCCGCGAACCGCCGGCAGGGCGACACGTTCGACGTGTACGTGCAGGGCCGGGACGCGGAATCGGCCGACCTCGTCTGGGAGGGCCCGGGCGGCTTCGTCGGCGTCGCCGCGTGGCACCCCGCTGGCGACGCGCTGGTCCTGCAGGAGTCGAACTCCAGCGCGGATCAGGTGCTCTACTGGCTCGACATCGAGTCCGGCGAGGCCGAACGCCTCACCGACAGCAGTGAAGAAGCGCGCTATCACCACGTCGCGTTCGGTCCCGACGGTGACCTGTACACCGTCACCGACTACGGCGCCGAGACGGCGTACGTCGGCTGCCTCGACACCGCGAACCGCGGGAGCAGTGGCGTCGACGCGATCGAGACGATCGAGCCGGGGCACGACGACTGGAACGTCGATTCACTGCAGATCGAGGCCGAGAGCGGCCGCATCGCGTACACGCTCAACGTCGACGGCTACTCGGAGACGTATCTGGGTGCGCTCTCAGCAGACGAGAGCGAGATCGTCGACACCACGGAACCGGAGCTCCCGGAGGGCGTCGTCGCCGGCGTCGAACTCGGCCCGGACGGCGAGCGCGCGGCGATCGAGTTCAGCGCCGACGATCACCCACACTCGGTGTACGTCGCGGACCCCGAGTCCGGAGAGACGGAGCGCTGGACCGATCCCGGGACGCTCGGCATTCCCGAAGATCGGTTCCTGCGCTCGGAGACGATCCGCTACGAGACGTTCGACGGGCGGGAGATTCCGGCGTACTGGACGCTCCCCGACGCCGTGAGCGAGGACGGCAGTGACGGCGCGGTCCCCGTCATGGTCGACATCCACGGCGGGCCCGAACACCAGCGCCGGCCGTGGTTCTACCCGACGAAGCAGTACTTCCTCGGTCAGGGGTACGCCGTGCTGGAGCCGAACGTCCGCGGCTCTTCGGGCTACGGGAAGACGTACACGCACCTCGACGATCAGGAGAAGCGCCTCGACTCGGTGCGGGACATCGAGTACGCCGTCGAGTGGCTGGAGGAACAGCCCGCGGCGGACACCGACCGCCTGATCGCCTACGGGCGCTCCTACGGCGGATTCATGGTGCTCTCGGCGATCACGCAGTACCCCGACCTGTGGGCCGCCGCGGTGGACTTCGTCGGCATCGCCGACTTCCAGACGTTCCTCGAAAACACGGGCGAGTGGCGCCGCGAGCACCGTGCCGCGGAGTACGGGAGCCTCGACAACCCGGAGTTGTTGGAACGCATCTCGCCGATCCACGACGTGGACGAGATCCAGTGTCCGCTCTTTATCCAGCACGGCGCGAACGACCCGCGCGTGCCAGTGAGCGAGGCCGAGCAGATCGCCGAAGCTGTGGAGGCGCGAGGGATTCCGGTAGAGACCTGCATCTTCGAGGACGAGGGCCACCATACGACCGACCGGGCGAACCTGATCGAGGAGTTCGAGCGGATCTCGGCGTTCTTAGCGGAGCACGTCTGAGTCGGCGGGCCTCGTTTCTGGGGTGTTTTCGGGCACACGGTGTGCTCCGACGGCACCGCGAACCGCGACAGCAGCTCGATCGTTGACCACTTGCGACCGCAACCGCCCCGCACAGCCCACACGCCTCCCCAGCCGACTCGGTCGCTAACGCTCCCTCGTCCCTCGCGCTCGGTCGGCGCACGGAGGCGCCGACGCTTCGCGCCACCGCACACCCCAGTCAAAACAGACCTGTCACTACCCTCAGCCGCCGCCGACTCACCACCCGGCGTCGATGTCGCTTTTCAGCGCCTCCAGAATCTGCTCGGTCCCGTGGTCGATCACCTCGGCGACCGCCTCCGGATCCGCGTTCGTCGGGTCGCCCAGCCCCCCGAGGTCGGTCACGCGGTCGAAGTAGCCGTAGCTGGCGGTTTCGGGCATCGCTTTCGCGTTCTGGGGTTCCTTCTTCCCCTCCTTCACGAGGTCGGGCCGGTAGTGCTCGATCACGCTTGTCTCGTGGTCGCCGGCGTGACCCCAGCCCTCGCCGAACACCTCCTGCAGGCGCTCGCGGGCGAAGTCCGTCCAGTGAACGAAGTGGGTCGACAGATCGTACTCCCGGACGAGCCGGTCGGCGGCGTTCGACAGCGGTTCGCGGTTGCCGCCGTGGCAGTTCACGATCACGAACCGCTCGACGCCGTGGCGGGCGAGGCTGGCGCCGATCTCGACGATCGCGTCCTCGTACGTCAGCGGGTCAAGCGTGATCGTCCCCGGGAAGTTCATGTGGTGCTCGCTCATTCCGTACGGCATCGTCGGCAGGCGGACGAACCGCAAGTCGTGCTCCTCCGCAGCGTCGACGAGCTCTTCGGTCAGGTGCTCGGCGCGGAGCGTGTCCACCGAGACGGGCAGGTGGACGGAGTGCTGTTCGACGCTTCCCGTCCCCAAGAGCGCGGCGTCGGCCTCGTCGAACGCGCTCTCGGCGTCTTCCCACGTCATCGTCGTCAGGTCGTCGTCGGTCTCGGGCATACGCGGCCCTGCGGCGGGCTGGGGCAAAGAGCTACGGGAACGGGCGACCCGCCCGCACCTTCTTCGGGTCGGAGCCCCCAGCGGCGGTATGTCCATCGACGCCGACACCGAGCGCGAGATCGCCCGGCTCTGTCGCCGGGTCGTCCGCGAGGAGAACCTCCCCGGGCTGAGCGTCGCCATCACCGACGCCGAGGGGACGCTGTTCGCCGAGGGCTTTGGCTCCCGTGACCTCGCGGGGAACCGCCCCGCCACCCCGGAGACGCTGTACGGGATCGCCTCCTGCACGAAGTCGTTCGCCGGGGTGGCGCTGCTCCAGCTCGTCGAGAGCGGCATCTGCGACCTCGACGATCCCGTCTCCGCGTACACCCCAGTGGAGTTCGAGGAGCCGGAGCCGACGCTGCACCACCTGCTGACCCACTCCTCGGGGCTCCCCTCGCTGGGCGTGAGCGAGACGCTGCTCGCCCGGCGACTGCGGCTCCCGGACCCGAACGTCCCGCTGGGGGATATCGAGGACTTCTACGCCCACGTCGACGCCGCCGACGCGGAGCGCACCGATCCGCCGGGTGAGCGCTTCGCGTACTGCAACACGGGCTACGCGCTGCTGGGCGAGACCGTCGAGTCGCTGACGGGCAAGCCGTTCGAGGAGTACGTGACCGAACACGTGTTCGAGCCGCTGGGGATGGACCGCTCGACGTTCGACGACCACGAGTTCTCGATGGCCGATGACCACATGACCCAGTACCGCCAGACCGACGACGGGCTGATGGCGTCGTCGCTGCCGACCCGCGACATCGGCGCCGCGACGGGCGGCATCCTCACCTCGGTCGCGGAGCTGGCGCAGTACCTCCGGCTCCACCTGAACGGCGGGGCCGCGGAGGGCGAGCGCCTGCTCGACGCGGACACCCTCGCGCGGGCCCACACCGGCCACGTCGACGTGCCCGGGCGCTCTCCGGGTCGGGAGGGGCCGGACCGGACGTACGGCTACGGTTGGTTCCGGGACGAGGGGTTTCTCGGCGACCGAACGCTGCTGGGTCACTCAGGATCGATCACGGTCTCTTCGGCGTATCAGGGCTTTCTCCCCGACGAGGAGGTCGGCGTCGCGCTGGCCGCGAACACCTCGCCGGCGTTCCCGCTGGGTGTCGTCGGCGAGGGCGTGCTCGCGACAGTGTTGGGCGAGGATCCGGCGAAGTCGGCGCCGTTCTTCCGACTGCGCCGGCGCCACCGTCGACTCACCGGGGAGTACAGCGCGTACGAGGGCGTCATGGGCGCGACCGTCGAGCGCGACGGCGCGACACTTCGCGTCGACTTCGATCACCCGCTGAAAGACGGCGAGACGATACTGTTCCCGGCCGAATCGGACGGCACCGAGAACCGGGACGCCGACGCAGTGTTCCAGTACGAGACCGTCGATGCCGCGGGCCGGCGTGAGCCGGTGGAGTTCCGGATCGAGGACGGGGCGGTGTCGCTGCTGATCGACCGGTGGCGGCTGCGGGCGGCCTGATCACCCAAGCGGGGGGAGGAGGCTCCGACGGAACAGCAGCACGGAGACGTTGTTCAGGAGGACGAGAAGGCCAGCAGCCGTCAACACGACGAGATACGCCCGGCCCGCGCGGAGCATGACGCCGCCGAACCGCTCCGAGCGCCGGGAGAGCGCCTCGTAAGCCGCAAAGCCCGCGACCGCGGTGACGCCGACGGCGAGGTGGACGCCGACGAGCACCGGCGGCGACTGCGCGAGCAGCCACGCCATCCACGGGTTCGACTCCGCCGCGGGCCCGACGACCGCCGCACAGAGCAGCGTCGTGAACAGGTCCACCGGGAGCAGGAGGAACAGCGCCGTCCCGACCCAGCCCCAGTAGGACTCCCGGTCGACGACGGCGGGACGGCTCATGTCGAACGGTCGGGGTGCCGGGGGCAAAGCCTCTCCGCCCACGGCGTCCCGAGGAGTGTTCTGTATCACACTATGTGGTTTATCTATTCGCAGATGTCGACGAACGGGGCCATTGCTAAGTGGTTTCCCTCCCGATCCGGTAGCGATGAGCCAGCGAAGCGCCGTCCTCTCCGGGGACGGAACAGTCCGGGAGCTGTTCCTCGTAGCCGTCGGGTTCGCGGTGTTGGTCTGGCTGACCGACTTCTCGCTACGCGCCGCGGTCCCGCTGGTGGTGCTGTTCGGGTCGGTAGCCCTCCACGACCTGCTGGACGAACGCTACGCCCTCTCCGACGGAACGAAGTGGATCGCCTACGGCGCCAGCGTCGCCGCCGTCGGCACGTATATCGCAGTCCGAGGTGCGGTCGAACTTGGCGTCGTGGCCGCGGTCGTCGGGGGATGGTTCGTCCTCGACGGCGCGGCGACGGTCCGTTCGGGGGCCGGCTCGGAGCCTCACGAGTACGCCGCCGCCCTGAACGGGACGAACAGTGGAGAGGCGATGCTCCGGATCCAGACGCTCGGCTCGATCCACGAGGAGCTGCGCGAACACGACGATCCCCGAACCGTCAGCGAGATCGCCGACACGCTCGGTCTCGCGACCGAACGGGCTGGGTCGGCGCTCGACTACCTCGAGACGCGAGGACAGGTCGAACGCGTCGACGACCAACGCTACCAGGCAGTCGAACCACGCTGGGGGACGCTGCAGCCGTTCGTCTCGGCCGCACGGTGGCTGCCGCGACGGCTGCTGCGGCCGTTCCGACTACTCTGACTCCACCACCACGTCCCCGACCATCCCCAACCGCTCGTGAGGTTCACAGACGTAGTGGTACTCGCCGGGCACCTCGAAAGTGAACTCGTACACGTGGCCGGAGTCGTGGATATCGGGCTCGCCGCCCCAGTCGGCGTCGGCTGGCTGGTCACGGACGACGACGTTGTGGTTGACCGAGCGCCAGAGCCACCGGACGCGGGTGCCGGGTTCGATCCGGAGCGGTTGGTCCGTGCCCGGGGTGAACACGTTCTGCCCACCCGGGCCGACCTCGACGACTGGGCCGTCGAAGCTGCTGGTCTCGGTCGCGTCGTCGCCGGAACAGCCGGCGAGGAGGGTGGCGGACGCGATCGCTGCGGTGCCACGGCGGAGGAACGCACGACGTGAACTGCGCATACGCGAGCGTGGTCGCGCGCGGGGAACATGTCTTCCGATCCCGGAGCGCGAAACGTTTAGGCCCGGGAGCGGTGTACTGCCGGTAGCGAATGGAACTCATCGTCACCGAGAAGGACAACGCGGCCCGTCGCATCGCGGAGATCCTTAGCGACGGCACCGCCGACGCCGAACGGGTCAACGGCGTCAACGTCTACGGCTGGGGAGGCACGCGGGTGATCGGCCTCTCGGGCCACGTCGTCGGCGTCGACTTCCCGCCGGAGTACGACGACTGGCGGGACGTCGAACCCCACGAACTCATCGAGGCGCCGATCGACACCGAGCCCACGCAGGAGGCGATCGTCGCCGCGCTTCGGCGGCTCTCGCGCGACGCCGACCGCGTGATCATCGCGACCGACTACGACCGCGAGGGCGAGCTCATCGGGAAGGAGGCGTTCGACATCGTGCGCGACGTCGACGAGTCGGTCCCCATCGAGCGCGCGCGGTTCTCCTCCATCACCGAGAACGAGGTGCAGGAGGCCTTTACGGACACGGGCGAACTCGACTTCGACCTCGCCGCAGCGGGCGAGGCTCGGCAGACGGTCGATCTGGTGTGGGGCGCCGCACTCACGCGGTTCCTCTCGCTCTCTGCGGGGCAGCTGGGCGAGGACTTCATCTCCGTCGGCCGCGTCCAGGGGCCGACGCTGAAGCTGCTGGTCGATCGCGAGCGCGAGATTCAGGCGTTCGACCCCGACGACTACTGGGAGCTGTTTGCCGATCTCACGAAGGACGGCGGGTCCGGCTTCGAGGCACAGTACTTCTACCTCGACGAGGACGGCAACGAGGCCCGGCGCATCTGGGACGAGGCGGCCGCCGAGAACGCCCACGAGGCGCTCTCGGCCGCGTCGGCGGCCACCGTCGAGGAGGTGAACCGCCGGACCCGGACCGACGAGCCGCCGGCGCCGTTCAACACCACGCAGTTCATCCGCGCGGCGAGTTCGCTGGGCTACTCGGCCCAGCGGGCGATGAGCATGGCTGAGGATCTCTACACCGCCGGCTACATCACCTACCCGCGGACCGACAACACGGTCTACCCGGACGATCTCGACCCCGAGGAGCTACTGGAGTCGTTCTCGGAGACGTTCTTCGGCGACAGCGTCGAAGAGCTACTGGAGCAAGAGGAGATCGAGCCAACCGAGGGCGACGAGGAGACGACCGACCACCCGCCGATCCACCCGACCGGCGAGCTGCCGACGGATCTGGACGACGACGAGTGGGAGGTGTACGAACTGGTCGTCCGGCGGTTCTTCGCGACCTGTGCGCCCGCGGCGACGTGGGAGCACCTGCGCGTCGTCGCCGGCGTCGAGGGCGAGGTATCCCTGCCCGCCGGCGGCGAGCGCGGCCTCTCGCTGAAGGCCAACGGAAAGCGCCTGCTTGAGGAGGGGTACCACTCCGTCTACCCGTACTCCTCGGCCGACGAGACCGTGGTGCCGGACGTGGCAAGCGGCGAGGAGCTGGCGGTCAGCGACGTGCACCTCGACGCGAAGCAGACCCAGCCGCCCCGGCGCTACGGCCAGTCGCGGCTGATCGAGACGATGGAGGAGATGGGGGTCGGCACGAAGTCGACCCGGCACAACACCATCGAGAAGCTGTACGACCGCAACTACGTCGAGGGCGACCCACCGCGACCCACGCAGTTGGCCCACGCGGTCGTCGAGGCCGCCGAAGAGTTCGCCGACCACATCGTCAGCGAGGAGATGACCGCGCAGTTGGAGGCGGACATGCGCGCCATCGCGGCCGGCGAGAAGGGGTTCGAGGAGGTGACCGAGGAGTCCCGCGAGATGCTGGACACGGTGTTCGACGAACTCCAGGCGTCCCGCGAGGAGGTCGGCGACCACCTCCGGAAGTCGATGAAGGCCGACAAGATCCTCGGCCCCTGCCCGGAGTGTGGCGAGGACCTGCTCGTCCGGAAATCCCGCTACGGCAGCTACTTCGTCGGCTGTGACGGCTACCCCGACTGCGAGTACACGCTCCCGCTGCCCTCGACGGGCAAGCCGCTGATCCTCGACGAGGAGTGCGAGGAGCACGGGCTCAACCGCGTGAAGATGCTCGCCGGGCGGAAGACGTTCGTCCACGGCTGCCCGCTCTGTAAGGCCGAGGCGGCCGACGCCGAGGCCGATCGGGTTATCGGCGCCTGTCCGGACTGTGGCGACGAGGAGGGCGGCGAACTCGCGATCAAGCAACTGCGCTCGGGCTCGCGACTCGTCGGCTGTACGCGCTACCCGGACTGCGAGTACTCGCTGCCGCTACCCCGTCGCGGCGAGATCGAGGTGACCGACGAGGCGTGCGAGGAACACGGGCTCCCGCACCTCGTGGTCCACGGCGACGACGACGAGCCGTGGGCGCTCGGCTGCCCGATCTGTAACTACCGGGAGTTCCAAGCCCGCGAGGCGGACTCCGAACTCGAGACCGTCGAGGGGATCGGCGAGAAGACCGCCGAGAAGCTGGAACAGGCGGGCGTCAAGGACGTCGAGGGGCTGAAGGACGCGGATCCTGATGACTTGGCGGAGAGCGTGGAGGGGGTTAGTGCGGGGTCCGTGCGGGACTGGCAGGCGAAGGCGGATTAGGGGGGGTTCGGTTCTGTTTTCAGGCGTAGACGATCTCGTTAGACAGATCTCGGTCCCCGTTCCGCTCCAGTGCCGAGTGAATCCGGCGGACTAATTCGCCAACGTCGCGACTGTGCTGGGAGATGAACACGATCCCGGAGTGGTCGATATCGAACTCACCGCCTTCGGCGAGTCGAATGAAGTCGTCGTCGAACGTCAGTAGTGTCCAGTCACGTTCAGTAGCGTAGCGGAGGTGCTCGCGGTCGGTCCAACCGAGCGTTCCTTCCGCCGTGGCGGTAGTCACGTCCCACCCACGGCGGTCGAGACCGTCCACGACGGGCTGCCAGACGTTCTCGTCGGCGTAGATCACGCCGGCGCCTCGTCGTCGCTCCGCGCCTCCGGTGTCGAGTCGAACTCCTCGGGGTGTCCGTAGAAGTACGCGAGTGCGGCGTGCACGTCCTGCAGCGTCAGCGCCGGGTAGAGGTCCACGATCTCGTCCGGGGAGTAGCCACTGTACTCGTAGGCGTCGGCGACGTTCTCGACGCGGATCCCGGTGCCGCCGATGGTCGGCGCCCCGTCGCTGTGGTCGTCGTCGTGGACGATCTCGGTCATACCAGTGAATTGGGCGGTTTCGGACTTAAGCTTCCGGCCCGACCTTTTACTCGTCGGGTGCGCCTACGGCGCACCGCTCCTCGCAAAAGCTCGACCAAAACTGCGCTCGCTTCGCTCGCGCTACTCGACGCTCGCCTCGACGATCTCGATCTCCTCGTCGGTCAGCCCGTACAGTTCGTACACGATCTCGTCGATCAGGTCGTCGGTGCGCTGGATCTGCTCGTCCAGTTCGTGGGCGCGCTCTTTCGTCTCGCGGTACTGCGCCAGCCCCGCGGCCACGTCGTCGACACGCGGGAGGGGGAGCCCGCGCAGGCGTGGAGTTCAGAGCACTTCTTCCAACACTCGCGCTAACCGTTCCTCGACTTCCGACGCCTGCAGAATCCGGATCGATTCCTGTTCGTCCAGATCCGCCGTTTCCTCACCTTCGAGATCCTGAATCACGAGTACGCCGTTCCAGCCTGTACCGAACGGTCTGTCGTCGTCGAACACCAAATCCTCGTCCTGTCGGAGGAACGCGAGATACTCCAGTGTCTCCTTGATCCCCGACCGAACGGTGTCGTAGTTGGTCGAGTTCTTCACCTCGGTCACGAGGTACTCGCGGCGGTCCTCCTCACGGATCTCCAGCACGATCACGTCCGGCCGTCCCGTCGACTGCCGGAGTTCTCGATCCTCGAAGTACGCCTCTGCCACGGACTGGGCCTCGCGCTGGACGAGCCCCGCCCGGGAGAGTTCCTCGCGGGAGCGTTCGAACTCCTCAGGGACGAACGAGAGCCCGCGGTCGCGGGCAGAGCTATCGTGGTACAGCAGTAGCTCCCGGTTCCCGTGTTCCAGCCGTGCGACCTCCTGCGAACCGGACTCGATGGTCCGGATTGTGAACGCCGACTCGTCCAACGACTCGACGGCCGAGACGTACCGGAACAGCACGTACAGTTCCAGCAGCGTCTCCTCGTCGTCCGGCGTGATGGTCGTCTCCCGGAGCAGTTCGGCGACCGCGTCCGCATCGGCCGCGAGGCTCTCGCGGTAGCCTCGAAGCAAGCGAGCCGCCTCCCGGTAGAGATCGCTCCGGGCGCTCTCGGCGCGCTGGAGCATTCGGTCGGTCGGTTCGTACTCCGTGGGGTCGCGGATTCGGGAGACGTGGACGTTCCGCTCGAACACGTTCCGCAGCACGTCGACGAGGTCGCGCTGCTCCCGCCAGCGGTCGGTGACCCAGTCGTACTCCCGGTCGAACAGGTGTGCGCAGTCCTCAAGAGTCTCGTAAATCAGCGCCAGCAGCCGCTTCAGGACGACGTTCTCGTCGGTGTCGTAGTTCTCTGCACGGTTCTCACAGACGAACAGCGATCGGTCCTTGGGGTTGCGCGAGTAGCGCTCCCGGACGGTCCGGTTCCAGTCGATCCGGCCGTCGACCTGTCCACGCGACGTGTTCGAGACGCTCTCGGTCTCGGTCCGGATACTCCGCAGGCGGCGGGGGAGCCGTTCGACGAAGTCGACGACATCGGGGCGAAGGACGAAATGCAACCGAACCAGACTCTCGTAGTCGTCGAAGCGGGTGTCGAGCGCGTCGGGGCGAAGCTCTTCGACGACCTGCTGCTCGGGGAAGGAGCCGTGCATCACGTACGCGAGCACGTCCTGCGACAGCCCCTCGATCAGTTCGTCGCGCCTCATCGGCCGTCGGCGAGCCTGACCTGCAGAATGTCTCTTGCGAGCGCGACGAGTCGCTCCCCGTCGAGACAGTCGAGGTCGGCGAGTTCCGAAACGATCGCTTCCCGTCTCGCGACGCCCTCCAACTGCGGGAAGACGTAGTCCGCGACCGCTCGGGTGAGGGCTGCTCGCCGAGGGAGCCCCGAGTGAGTGACGTGGGAGAGCATGTCCTTGACGATGGCCGGACCCAGTTTTCGTTCCTCGATCGTGGTGTTCGCGATCCGCCAGACCTCACCTACGTCGGCCAGTAGCTCCTCGTCGGCGTCGATACCCCAGACGGACGCGTACTCGGCGACGAGCGCTCCCGGATCGTCCTCCGGGATTTCGGGGGCGTCGACGTGGATGAACGCGAACCGACGCATGAACGCGTAGGACATCTCGTACAGCGCGGTCTTGTCGTAGCTGTTCATCGTCGCGAACAGCCGCCACGACTCGGGCATGACGTACTCGTTGGGGCGCAGTTCCCCGTCGAACTCGTCGCCCGGGAGGATCTCGATCTCCTCGCCATCGCGAGTGAACGGGAGTTGGACCCCCTGCCCCGAGAGCAGCGTGAACAGTTGCCCGAACGACTTGTCGATGTCGGCGCGGTTGATCTCGTCGATCACCAGCGGCTCGTTTCGCTGGACGCCGTCGCGCTTGAACCGTCTGAGCACCTGTCCGGCGACGAACGAGAGGTCGCCGTCGCCGCCCTCCTCGGGCATATAGCCGCCCACAGTCTCGAATGTGGACCAGTCCGCCGTCGCGGTCGTCATCTGGTGCCCGGAGTACACGTCGTCGTGAGCGCCAGCGAGGTGTTGGGAAACGCGGCGGGCGATTTCGGTCTTCCCGGTCCCCGGCGGGCCAGTGAACACGATATGCTTGCCGGCGTTGAGCGCGGCGTTCACTTGATCGACGATCTCGGCCGGCTGCTCGCCCGGGAAGTGGAGGTCGTCCAGCGTCGATTCCGGCACGTCGACGGTCGGGGTCGCTCGCACGTCGATGTCGGGTGAATCGTCCCCGTCACCGCTCGATCCGTAGGCGAACTCCTCGACCGATCCCCAACGGCCGCGGATACCACCGATCCCCATCGGGTTGAGTGGACTGAACCCCATCGTGTGATCGATTTCGTAGCCGGCCAAGTCGTGGATCTCCGCCGACGCGACGCCCAGTTCGACCGGCTCCTTCAGATAGAGAATACAGACCCACGGGCTCCCCTCCTCGTGGTTCGGCCAGATCTCCCGGCCGAGTTCCTCGTTGCGCTCGATGCCGAGTACCTCGGCAGCGTACTCGTACTCGCCGTCACGGTAGAAAATGAGGAAGTCACCTGACTCGACCTTCCGCCACGAGCCTTCGACAGATTCCTTCGTCCCCCACAGTCGAACGGTGCCGCTCAGTTCACGCTCCGTCGACGCGTCGATCTCGTCGGCGTCGACGCCCGTGAGCACGGTTCGGTCGAAGTTCGACTGCGCCTCGTCGCTACCGAACGGTGCTCGGTATATCTCCGGCCCGTCGTAACCCATTACCCACGCCTCTCGCTGGAGAACACAAAAACCCACACGCTGTGTCCACCCCGAAACTCAGGTAGGAAGGCAGGAGCAGGACCCACGACCGATGCAGATGGTGAAACACGACACGGCGACGTGTCCTGCCTGTGGTGCGGCGCTGTGGTTCGGGGCGAAAGCAGAGGGGAACGGCTGGAAAGTCTACTACGAGTGCGCGGCGTGTGAGTTCGAGCGGCGGCCGGGTCGGGTATCGATGGGGGAGGTCGAAAGTCAGGACGAGGTGATGGATCGAGCCGAGTCGATGGGACGGCGGCTCTGAAGCGTCTGCAGTCCGAACCGTGGTCCGCGCTTTCCCTCGCGAACCAAGCCACGGTCCGCGCACTTTTTAGCCACAGACCGAACATCGGACTCCATGACCGGCCCGTGGGCAGCGTGGGACCACGTCCTGAAGGTGGACCCCGACAAGGAACTGGTAGCAGGCGAGACGTTCGACGACGTCGCCGCGACGGGCACCGACGCGCTCGAGATCGGCGGGACGATGGACATGACCAGCGAGAAGATGCAGCGGGTCGTCGACGCCTGTGCGGCCCACGACGTGCCGATCTATCAGGAACCCTCCAACCCCGGGGTGGTGATCGAGCACGACGCGCTCGACGGCTACCTCGTCCCCACCGTCCTGAACGCGGGCGACCCGTTCTGGATCACCGGCGCGCACAAGGAGTGGGCCCGGATCGACGACGACCTCGACTGGCCGAACACCCACACCGAGGCGTACGTCGTGCTCAACCCCGACGCCTCCGTCGCCGAGTACACCGACGCCGACTGCGACCTGACCGCCGCGGACGTGGCGGCGTACGCCGGCGTCGCCGAGCGCATGTTCGGGCAGGAGATCGTCTACCTCGAGTACTCCGGCACGTACGGTGACCCCGAGACCGTCGCCGCCGCGGCCGACGAACTCGACGACGCGACGCTGTTCTACGGCGGCGGCATCCACGACTACGAGAGCGCCCGCGAGATGGGCAAGCACGCCGACACGGTCGTCGTCGGCGACCTGCTTCACGACGAGGGCGTCGACGCGGTCGCCGAGACCGTCGACGGCGCCAAGGAGACCTGATCGGTCCACGCCTCCACTGAGAGCCGGGAGCGCTCGTCGTCGAACGCGACGTACAGCTCCTCGGGGTACGGTGCCGGGAGCGTTGGCGCGTCCGCCAGCCGATCGCGCAGCGCCGCCAGCGCGTCCGACTGCGGGTCGCACACCTCGTAGATGTCGTCGTCGCGTGCGTCCCGGAGAATCTCCAACTGTGCCTCGGGCGCGTCGCGCAGATCGACGAGATACGCCTCGGCGAGATGTGACCGGAACGCCGCCTCGTCCTCGGCGACGCGTTCGGTCGTGACCTCGTACGTCTTCCGCCGGATCGTCCGGGTCCGCTCGCCGAGAACCTCGACGCGGACCGGCCGGTCGTCCCACTCGACCCACGTCGTGTTCCCGATCAGCACCGAGCCGTCGCCGCCGTCGGGGTACGGGACCGAGTGGTTCCGGACGGTGAACTTCTTGATCGGGGCTCCCGCCTCCGGGCGGTCGGGAACCGCCATCCGGAACGCCCGGCGGTCGTTCGCGGGCAGCGTCTCGAACGGGACGAGCTCGGCGTCGGTGGGGGTGTGCCCCGAGCGCCACTTCGCGGAGAGTTCGAACGCCGGGATGTCGGTCGTGTCGACCTGCTCGGCGCGGGCCCGGTAGAACGCGCCGTCGTGGCGGACGATCGTCGGCTCGCGGAACGGGGACGACGCGTAGGTGGCCAGCCGTGTGCCGTCGTTCCCGACGGCGTCGGCGGCGACAGTCTGCTGCCGGTCGACGACCCGTCCGTCGAGTTCAGTGACCGGATCGAACGACTGAACGTCGACGGTGACGCCCGAATCACAGCCGCCGCCGGCGAAGCCGAGGCAGCCGCCAGTCAGGGCCGAGGCCGCAAGCGCCAACACACCGCGCCGGTGGAGGGACATGGCGGTTGAACGACACGCCGCCGCTATACCTCTTTCGTCAGCGTCGGGCGGGGACGCTGAGCCGGCTCCGCCCCGGAAACGCGGCGTTTAAAGACGCCCCGAGCGAACGCTCGTCCATGCAGGACCGAACCTACGCGGCGGACGTGGACGCCGGCGAGTCGGCCACGGTGGCCGGCTGGGTCCACGAGATCCGCGACCTCGGCGGCATCGCTTTCCTCATCCTCCGGGACAAGAGCGGCAAGCTCCAGATCAAGCTGGAGAAAGACGAGATGGACGACGAGCTGGTCGAGACCGGCCTGAACGTCCACCGCGAGTCGGTGCTCAAAGTCGCCGGCGACGTGAAGGAGGAGCCCCGCGCGCCGACCGGCTTCGAGCTCGTCCCCGAGTCGATCGAAGTCGTCGCCGAGGCCGACCCCGAGCTCCCGCTCGACCCCTCCGGCAAGGTCGACGCCGAGCTCCCGACCCGGCTGGACAACCGCACGCTCGACCTCCGGAAGCCGGAGGTCAAGGCGATCTTCGAGATCCGCGCGGAGGTCATGCGCGCCGCCCGCGAGACGTTCCGCGACCTGAACGCCACGGAGATCAACACGCCGAAGATCGTCGCCACCGGCACCGAGGGCGGGACGGAGCTGTTCCCGATCACCTACTTCGGCGAGGAGGCCTTCATGAACCAGAGCCCGCAGCTGTTCAAGCAGCTGATGGCCGGCTCCGGCCTCGAAACGGTGTTCGAGATCGGCCCGATCTTCCGCGCCGAGGAGCACAACACGCCGCGACACCTCAACGAGGCGACCTCGATCGACTTCGAGTCCGCCTTCGCCGACCACCACGAGGCGATGGACGCCGCCGAGGAGATCGTCGTCTCCGTCTACGAGGCGGTCGCCGAGAACTGCGCGGAGCAGCTTGACCTGCTCGGCTACGACGACTTCGACGTGCCCGAGGGCGACTTCCCCCGGCTGAGCTACGAGGAGGCGATCGAGCGCATCAACGCCACCGGCGAGCTCGACGAGCAGCTCGTGTTCGGCGACGACCTCTCGACGGAGGCGGAACGCGCGCTGGGCGAGGACGTGGGGACGTTCTACTTCATCACCGGCTGGCCCAGCGAGATCAAGCCGTTCTACATCAAGGATCAGGACGACGACGACTCGCTCTCGACGGGGTTCGACATGATGCACCCCCGGATGGAGCTCGTCTCGGGCGGACAGCGTGAGCACCGCTACGAGAAGCTGGTCGAAGGATTCGAGCAGCAGGGGCTCGACCCCGAGCAGTTCGAGTACTACACCAAGATGTTCAAGTACGGCATGCCACCCCACGCCGGCTGGGGGATGGGCGGCGAGCGCCTCGTGATGACGATGCTCGGGCTGGAGAACATCCGGGAAGCCGTGCTGTTCCCGCGCGACCGGCAGCGTCTGAGCCCGTAAGGGCGGCAACCCCGTTTGCGGCTACTCCGCGCTCCCGTTTTTCCCGAGTGCCGCCGCCACCAGCGCCGCCTCCGCGTGCCGCAAGTGCTCGGCGACCGTGCTACCCGAGACCCCGAGCCGCGACGCCACCTCGTCCTGCGTCGCTTGCCGCGGGTAATCGTAGTAGCCGGCGTCGTACGCCGCCGCCAGTACCTCGCGTTGGCGGTCGGTTAGTGAGTCGGCGGAGCCGGACCACCCCTCCCGGACCACCAACACCGTCACGTCGGCGACCTCGCGAACCACCGACAGCGCCTCGCGCAGGTCCGGGCCGGCACCGAGGACGGTGAGATCGACGCCGCCGTCGGCGCGGAAGCGGATGGGGAGCGTCACCACGAGCGTCCCCGCGGTGAACGCGTCGGCGATCGCCCGCTCGTCGCCCGCCTCGCGCACGTGGACGTACGTCTCGACCCCGGCGGTCGAGAGCACGTCGACCGAGCGAACCCCCGACTCGTCTTCGAGCGCCGCGCGAACCGCATCCGGCGACCCCTCCATCGAGAACAGTTCCGTCGGATCCGTCGGGTCCACACCGCCGGAGAGCAACACCGCGTCGCCCAGCGCGTCGTCGGACTGGACTGCCCGGTGGACCGGGAGCGTCTCGCCCCGGGGCGGCGTGATGCGGAGTCGTGCCTGCTTCATACCGGCTCGGTTCGCGCGCTTCCTGATAAACGACCGTCCATAGGTGGGGAAAGAGCCGGGGTGAACGGTCCCGGAACGACAGGTATGAGCGAGTCACCGGACGCCGAGAGACGCGACGACGCCACAGCCGCGCCGGCGCCCGACGCGCCGCCGGTCGTCGGCCACGCGCTGCCGTACGCTCGCGACCCGCTCGGGTTCGTGGAGGGGGCCGTCGCCGACCACGGGCCGATCGTGTCGCTCGACCTCCCGCGCCGGGAGGGGCTGTTGCTCGCCGACCCCGACGCGATCGGCCGCGTGCTGGTGGGCGACGCCGACAACTACCGGAAGGGCGAGTTCCAGCGGCGGGAACTCGAGGGCCTGATTGGGGACGGCCTGCTGATCAGCGAGGGGGAGGCGTGGGAGTCCGCGCGGCGGGCGATTCAGCCCGCGTTCGATCCCGGGCGCGTCGCCGACCACGCGTCGACGATCGTCGACTGCGCCGACGACCGGATCGCGGAGTGGGAAGCCGGCGAGACGGTCGACCTGCTCGACGCGACCGGGGAGATCACACTAACGGTGCTCGGGGAGGCGCTGTTCGACACCAATCTCCGGGGCGCGACGGCGGTCCGTGAGGCCGCCCGCGCGGTGACCGACCGGTTCAGCCCGCGGGGGAGCCTGCCGTTCCACGTGCCCGACTGGGTGCCGCTGCCGCGGAACCTGCGGTACCGCCGCGCGGTCGACCGGCTCGACGCGTTCGTGGATCGACTCCTCGCCGAGCGGCGGGCAGGAGTGGGGGAGGACGCCGCGGTGGACGACCGCTCGGACCTGCTGTCGGTCCTGCTCGCCGCCGGGATGGACGACGCCGAGATTCGGGACCACCTCGTCACGTTCCTGCTCGCGGGTCACGAGACGACCGCGCTCGCGCTGACGTACACGCTGTACTGCCTCGCGACCCACCCCGACGAACAGGCAGCGGTCGCCGAGGAGGTGGCCGACATCGACGGCCGGCCCGGGATGGCCGACTCGCTGCCCCGTACCGGTCGCGCGATCCGGGAGGCGATGCGGCTCTACCCGCCGGTCCACCTCGTGATGCGGGAGGCGATCGAGGACGACACCGTCGGCGGCTACCACGTCCCCGCGGGGAGCCTGGTGCTCTGCTCGCAGTGGGCGACCCACCGCCGATCCGCCCTCTACGACGACCCCGAGTCGTTCCGACCGAGCCGGTGGGAGACGGACGACCGCCCGCAGTACGCATACTTCCCGTTCGGCGCCGGCAAGCGGATCTGTATCGGCCGGCAGTTCGCGCTACTCGAAGCGCGGCTGGTGCTCGCGCGGCTACTGGAAGCGTTCCGTGTCGAACCGGTCACCGAAGGGCTGGACCTGACGGCGTCGATGACGCTGGCGCCGACGAGTCCGGTAGAACTGCGACTGCGAGAACGCGAGAAGTAGTCGGCGGGGGCTGACTACTCCGTGTCGGCGGTGTCGACGTCGGCCGTCTCCTCGTCGACCTCGTCGGCGTCGTCGGTGTAGTACTCCTCGGTCACCGTCACCCGCGCCTGCTTGATGCGAGTGGTGTCGACCTCCTCGACGCGGATGCGGATGCCGTCGTACTCGATCGTCTCGCCCTCCTCGACCAGCCGGCCGGCGCGGTTGAAGATGAAGCCGGCGAGCGTCTCGAACTCCTCGCCCTCGGGGAGATCGACGCCGAGCACCTCGTTCACCTCGTCGATGTTGACTTCGCCGCGGATCAGCGCGGTGTCGTCGTCGACGAACTCGATGGCCTGCTCTTCGTCGCCTTCGAGGATGTCGCCGACGATCTCCTCGACCATGTCCTCCATCGTGAGCAGCCCCTCGGTGGTACCGAACTCGTCGATGACGATCACCATCCGGAGGCGGTTGTCCTGCATCTCCTCCAGCAGGTCGTCGACGTTCTTCGACTCGGGGACGTGCAGCGTCGGCTGGACGAGGTCTTCGAGCGTCGGCTCGCCCTCGCCGTAGTGGGCCGCCCGCACCAGATCGCGGATGTTCACGACGCCGATGATGTTGTCGAGGTTCCCCTCGTAGACGGGGATGCGCTCGTGGTCGGACTGGATACACTCCTCGATGGCCTCCTCGACGGTGGCGTCTTTCGGCACCGCGGTCATGTCCAGCCGCGGGGTCATCACCTCCTTGGCGATCGTCTGATTGAACCGGAAGATGCGCTGGAGCATCTCGCGCTCCTCCTCGTCGATGACCCCCTCACGCTCCCCGGTCTGGATCATGTTCTGGATCTCGTCGCGGGTGACGTAGGAGTCCTCGATCGCCGAGCCGCCGCCGGTGACGCGGTTGATCACCTGCGTGAGGTAGTCGAAGACGACGATCAGCGGGAGGAGCATCCGCTCGGCCCACTTCAGCGGCCGGGCGATGCGCAGCGACCACGACTCGGTGTTCTCGACGGCGTAAGACTTCGGCGCGCTCTCGCCGAACAGCAGCACGACCGTCGTGATCCCGAACGTCGCCGCCAGCACGGCCTGCCCCTCCGAGAGGTAGAAGCCGAACAGCCACGTCGCGATCGAGGACATCGCGACGTTGGCGATGTTGTTGCCGACGAGGATCGTCACCAGCAGCCGGTGGGGGTCCGAGAGGAGGTCCTGCACCAGGTTCGCGCCGGGGACGCCGTCCTCGACGAGCGACTCGACGCGGTGGCTCTCGAGGCCGAACATCGCGATCTCCGAGGAGGAGAAGAACGCGGAGAACCCGATGAGGACGACCAGCATGGCGACGCCGAACACCGTTTTGGCCTCCTGTCCGAGCGCCGGTAGCTGCAGAACGCCCCTGCTAAGGGCGAGGGTGACCGTGGGAAGCAAGCCCATTTCCCGTCGTGATTACCGGGCATCCGGATTAAGCGTTCCCCTCCCGGGCGAGAGCCGCCGGTTCCCGGCCGATCCGGCGCGTGTGGCCGTGCCGTCGCCGACGACTTTAGGCGCTGGGCCTCCGTATCGGAGAGTATGACCGAGGACCCACCGATCACGCTCTACCGGCTCCAGGCCTGCCCGTTCTGTGAGCGGGTCGTCCGGAAGCTCGACGAGTACGGGCTCGACTACCAGTCGCGGTTCGTCGAGCCGATGCACTCCGACCGGAACGTGGTCAAGCGCATCAGCGGCAAGCGTTCGGTGCCCGCCATCGTCGACGAGAACACCCGGCTCACCATGTCGGAGTCGGGCAACATCGTCGAGTACCTCGAGAAGACCTACGGGGGTGAGGCCTGATGGCGATGGGGCTCGACTTCGAGGTCGTCGACCTGCCCGACGCCGACCACCCCGAGGCCGGCGACGAGGCGCCCGACTTCACCCGCCCGCTGGTGAACGAGGAGTTCTGGGAGGACCGCTCGCTCGCCTCGCTCGTCGACGACGGCGCCGTGCTGCTGGTCGCCCACCCCATGGACGGCGCGTTCCCGGCTACCTACGTCTGGAACGAGATCGACGACCGCGAGTGGACCGACGAGGTCGACGTGGTCGGGCTCTCGGTCTCCTCGCCGTACGAGCACAAGGACCTGCTCGCCGAGCGCGGCGAGGGCGCGCGGCTGTTCTCCGACCCCGACGCCGGCGTCGCCGCGGCGTACGGCATCGAGCACGACCTCGACGGGATGGCCGGAATCACCGAGCACCGCCCCGCCGTGTTCCTCATCGACGACGACCGAACGATCGAGTACGCGTGGGTCGCCGAGCAGTGGCCGGACTTCCCCGACTACGACGAGGTCGAGGCCGCGATCGAGTCGCTGTAGGCGGTATCGCTCGCTTTTTTCCCGCCGACGCCCCAGCAGGGGTATGCGCGACGACCTCGTTCAGGCCACCAGCATGCTCGCGATGGGCGAGCTGGCGGTCTACCCGACCGACACCGTCTACGGGCTGGGCGCCGACGCGATCGCCGCCGACGCCGTCGAGCGCGTCTACGAGCTCAAGGGCCGCTCCCGGGACGACCCGCTCTCGATGGCGGTGCCCGACGTGGAGGAGGCGCTCGAACACGTCACCGCGACCGAGCGCGAGGAGGCGTTCATGCGCGAGTTCCTCCCCGGCCCCGTGACGGTCGTGCTCGAACGACAGGGCCACGTCCCGGACGCGCTGACCGCCGGCCGTGACCGCGTCGGGATCCGCATCCCGGACCACGAGCTCGCGCTCGAACTGCTCGACGAGTTCGCGCCGATCACCGCCACCAGCGCGAACCGCAGCGGCGAGGCCAACGCCACCCACCCCGACGAGCTCGACGACGCGATCCGGGAGGGCGTCGGCGCCGTCGTCGACGGCGGCGAGCTCCCGGGCGGCGAGAGCACGGTCGTCGACCCCGGAAACGACGAGATCCACCGCCGCGGCCGGGGGGCCGACGCAGTCGAGCAGTGGCTGGCCGAGCACTGAACGGCCCGACACTCAGAGCCCCAGCAGCGACCGGAGCGACCGACTCTTCACCCCGCACGTCTCGCGGTACTCGCACGATTCGCACTTCGCGTCGTCGTCGAGCCGCGGCGGCGGCCCGTCGAGCGTCTCGACCGTCCGGCGAAGCTCCCGGTAGCGCGCCTTCTTCCGTGTGGTGAGCCGGACCGTTCGGACGACGCCCGCGGCGGGGTACTCCACGAGGGCGCGCGGAACCGCGCGTTCACGCTCCCACGAGAGCGCCTTCGCGAGCGCGACCGCGCGAACCGACTGCGGCTCCCAGACGCCCGCGGGCGGCGGGACGCCGCCGGAGACGAGCACCGGCGTCGGCGGGGTTGGGTCGTCACCGTCGCCGGCGGCGAGCAGCTTGTGCGCGACGCCGCGACAGTCCTTCCCGGTCAGGAGCGCGTCGCGCTCTGCTGGGTCGACGAGCCGGTCCCAGAACGGTTCGGCGGCGATGGCGTCGAGGTTCTCGCGGAACTCCGCGGGCGAGACAGCCAGCGGGAGACCGTCGAGGGTCGCGTCGCTCGCGGTCCGGAGTTCGGGGTAGCGGAAGGCGAGTTCGCGGCGGCGTTCGACCTCCGCCGGCGGGCCACGGTCGTCCGACAGGCGGGCGTAGTAGAGCTGGCGCGGGCAGTACGCGGCGCGGCCGAGGTCGCTGGCGGCGACGAGGGACACGGGAACGGTGGTCCCGTCATCCCACTTGAAAAGCGGGCTACAGTTGGGTGTTCGTCTCGATGTCCTCGGCGGCCTCCTCCAGTCCGGACTCGCGGGCGTCGGCGGCGTGGCTGTCCCGGAGATCCGCGTCGGTCAGCAGTTCGGCGAACTCGTCGGCGAAGCGGCCGTTCGCGCGGGTCGAGCGCCGGTCGGCCGCGATCACCTGGGAGTAGTGCTCGACCGTGTCGGGGTCGGTGTCCAGCCGCTCGGCGCGCTCGTCGAGTGGGACGTCCTCGACGATCAGCTCCCGGAGTTCGTCCATCGGGAGTGGGGCCTCACGGTCGCGCTCGCGGACGAGGTGGAGATCCATCCGCGCGTCGAACACCGTCGGCTCGTCCGTCCCCAGCGCGTCGGCGATCTCGGCGTCGCTCTCGTCGGCGAAGAAGGACGTCACGACCCGGACCAGCGCGTCGTCGTCGAGCCCGGACTCGAACGCGTACCGCTCGCGCATCCGCCCGATCAGCTCCCGGATGCGCGCCTCGGCGTCCTCGGCGGCGACCGTGTCGGCGAGGTCGCCCCGGTCCTCTGCCTGATCCTCGGTCACCTCCTCGGCGCCCGTGGTCTCGACGAACAGGTCCCGGAGCTCCTCGGTTTGTTCGTCCATAGGGGTGAACGGACGTGCCACGGGCGAATAAGGGTTGGGTAGCGCCCGGGTAGCACGCTCGTAAACCGTAGCGTTAAGGTAGGTTTACGAGAACGGTCGACCGTGTCAACCGCAACCGACTCCGTCGACCTCGTCGGCGACGACGTCGCCGTCAACCTCGTCCGCGCCGCCCTGCTGGCGGCGCTGATGGGCGCGTTCGCGTTCGTCTCGTTCCCCAACCCACTCAGCCCGGGCGTCCCGGTCACCGCACAGGTGCTGGGCGTGTTCCTCGCGGGGATCTACCTCGGCCCCGCGTGGGGCGGGTTCGCGATGGCGCTGTACCTGCTTGCCGGCGTGCTGGGCGCACCCGTATTCTCGGGTGCCAGCGCCGGGCTGGGCGAGATATTCGGCCCGACGGGAGGGTACCTGCTCTCCTACCCGTTCGCGGCCGGGCTGATCGGCGCGATCGTCCACGGCGTCGACGGGCTCGTCGATCCCGAGAGCGTCTCGCTCCCCCGACTCGTCGGGGCGATGGGGGTCGGCGTGCTCGTTATCTACGGGTTCGGCATCCCCGTCTACTGGTACTACCTCGACACGAGCTTCGTCGCCGCCGTCTTCGCCGCGGGCGTCGCGTTCGTCCCCGCCGAACTGGTGAAGATGGCCGCCGCCGTCGGGATCGTCCGCTCCGAAGAGGTCCAGGCGACCTGACGTGCTCGAACTCGACGGGCTGGTCCACGAGTACGACGACGCCCGCGCCGTCGACGGCGTCTCGCTGACGATCCCCGACGGGCAGTTTCTCGTACTCTGTGGGGCGAACGGCTCGGGGAAGTCGACGCTCGTCCGGCACCTGAACGGGCTGCTCGCCCCCGACGCGGGCCGCGTGCTCGTGAACGGGACGCCGGCGACCGAAGATCCGGTCGCCGCCCGGACGGCCGTGGGGATGGCGTTCCAGGAGCCGCGTGACCAGTTCGTCGCGGCCACGGTCGGCGGCGACGTGCGCTTCGGCCCCGAGAACCTCGGCCTCGACCACGACGAGATCGACCGCCGGGCGGCGGAGGCGCTCGCCGCGGTGGGGCTCGACGGGCGAGGGGACGACCGAATCGAGACGCTCTCGGGCGGCGAACGGGAGCGCCTCGCTGTCGCGGGCGCGCTCGCGATGGAGCCCGACCATTTGGTGCTCGACGAGCCGTTCACGGGGCTCGATTCGCCCGCACGCGACCGCCTGCTCGGCCACCTGCGCGAGCTCCACGCCGACGGCACGGGGCTGATCGTCGTCACCCACGACCTGCGTGATCTGCTCGGCGACGCTGAGCGCGTGGTCTGTCTCGCCGACGGGCGGATCGTCGTGGACGCCCCCCCGAACGAGGCAGCCGCGGAACTGCCCGACTACGGCGTTCGCGTCCCCGAGACCGAGGCGGCGACCGACTGATGCTCCGCTACGAGCCCGGCGACTCGCTCGCCCACCGACTCGACCCGCGGACGAAGCTGGCGGTCCAACTCACCTTCGCCGCCGCGGCGTTCGCCCACACCGACCCACGGGGGCTGGCGGTGCTGACCGTCGTAACGGGGGTCACGCTCGCGAGCGCGCGGCTCTCGCCGGTCTCGATCCTGTGGGGCTACCGCTTCCTCCTCCCGCTGTTGGCAGCGGCGGTGCTGTTCGAACTGGTGACGCTCGGCCCGCCGTGGATCGAGCCGGCGGCCGCGGTGGATCCGCTGCTCGCGAGCTACCGGACGCTGCTGATCGTCGCCGTCGCGGCCGGCTACGTCCGGACGACCGCGGCCCGGGAGTCACGCGCCGCGGTGCAGTGGGCGATCCCCGGGAAGCCGGGCCGGCTGCTGGGTGCGGGCGTGGGGCTGGTCTTCCGGTTCCTCCCGCTGCTGCGCCGTGACGTGGCGGCGATTCAGGACGCCGAACGGGCGCGGCTGGGCGACGAGCGGCCGACGCGCGAGCGACTGCGGACCATCGGCGCTGCTGGCCTGAACCGGGCGTTTTCTCGGTCGGACCGGCTGGCGGCGGCGCTGTCGGCGCGGTGTTTCTCGTGGAACGCGACGCTGCCGCGGCTCCGGTTCGGGCACGTGGACGTGCCGGCGCTGTTGGTGGCGGCGGCGCTGGTGGCGTACGTGTTCGTTTAGCGATGGGAGACGGAGGTCCCACGGTGGGAAACCGAACGACGTTGCGGTATCCAACCGTGAAACCGCAGTAGCGACAGCACAACCTTGCAACCGCAGTAGCGACAGCAGCTCGAACGTAGACCACTTGCGACGGCAGTGCGCCGAACACGAGGTTCGGCGCAGCGCCGAGTCCCCACCCCTCCCCCCGCGGGCGCCACCGTGGCGCCCGCGAGACGTCCACCGCCACCGCAGCCGCGGTTGCGGTCGGCGCGAAACGCGAGCCCCTCCGTGGGCGAGCCAGCGCGAGGGACGAACGAGGCCGAAGGCCGAGTGAGTCGGCTGGCGAGGTTCGTGGGCTGTTCGGGGCGGTGCGGTCGCAAGGTGCCAACGATCGAGTTGCTGTTGCGGTCGCTGCTCCAGTGATCTAGTACCGATTTGCTGTTGCGGTCGCCGTTCCAGTCATCACCGACCGACATCCTCCCACACTGATCCGGCGTCACCAGTCGAAACACACTCGCGATACCGAGTTCGCAGTCGGCACCATTTAGGTGACGGCAGCGCAGTGTACAGGGTATGCTTGCACAGACGCGCGAGACGTTCTGGACGATTTCGCCGACGGGGAAGGCGGCGTTCTACTTCCTCGCGGCGGCGGCGATCCTCGTGTTCGCCGTCGGCGTCTACGAGCGGTTCCGCCGCTACGCGCGGGCGAAGGAGGACCCGTTCCCGCGGCTCGACGACCTGCCCGGCCGGGTCGTCGACGCCGCCGGCACCGTGCTCTCGAACCGCAATCAGTTCGATCGGGACACCTACGCCGGAGTGATGCACGCGTTCATCCTCTGGGGGTTCCTGACGCTTTTGATCGGGACGACGATCCTCGGGTTCGACATCGACGTGTACCGCCTCGTCACGGGCACCTCGTTCTTCAAAGGCGAGTTCTACCTCGCGTACTCGCTGGTGATGGACGCGATGGGGCTGCTGTTCGTCGTCGGCGTCGGCATGGCGATCTACAAGCGCTACGCCCGGCGTGACGGCCGGCTCTGGGGCAAACACACGAGTCTGGAGGACGACGCGTTCGTCTGGACGCTCTTTGCGCTCGGTGCGGGGGGCTACCTGCTCGAAGGCCTGCGCATCCGCGCGACGGGCTTTCCCGACTTCGAGACGGTGAGCTTCGTCGGCTACTTCGTCGCAATGGTGATCGAGGGCGTGGGCATCGACGCCGGCGGCGCCGAGGCGCTGTACTGGTGGGGTTGGTGGTCCCACTCGCTGATCGCGTTCGGCTTCGTCGCGTTCGTCCCCTACGCGAAGCCGTTCCACATGATCTCCAGCTTCGCGAACGTCGTCGTCAGTGACGAGAAGGCCGGCGCGCGGCTCCCCTCGGTGCCCGCCGACCTCGACGCCGACACCGGCGCCGAGTCCATCGACTCGTTCACCTGGAGCGAGACGCTCGATCAAGACGCCTGTACGAAGTGTGGTCGCTGCTCGTCGGTCTGTCCGGCCAACGCCTCCGGACGAAATCTCGACCCGCGAGACGTGATTCTCGACCTGAAAAGCTACCGCGAGGATGTGGACGCCGGCGGCGAGGAGGTCGACATCATCGCCGACGGCGGGGAGAGCGTCATCGACGCGAGCACGATGGAGTCCTGTCTCTCCTGTATGGCCTGCATGGACGCCTGCCCGGTCGACATCGAGCACCTCACCAGCTTCACGAAGATGAACCGCGAGCTCGTCGACACGGGGCAGGTGAACAGCGAGATGCAGGACGTGTTCCAGGACGTGATGCAGAAGGGCAACACGTTCGGCGACCCCAACCGCACGCGCGGCGACTGGTCCGACGAACTGGAGTTCGACGTGACCGACGCCCGGGAGGAGGAAGTCGACTACCTCTGGTACGTCGGCGACTACCCGAGCTTCGACGACCGGAACAAGAAGGTCGCCCGCGCGCTGGCCCGGGTGTTCGAGGCCGCCGACGTGAGCTACGGCATCCTGTTCGACGACGAGAAGTACGACGGCAACGACATCCGCCGGACCGGCGAGGAGTTCCTCTACATGGAGCTGGCGGGACACCACGTCGAGATGTTCGACGAGGTGGAGTTCGATCACATCGTCTGCACGGACCCCCACTCGTTCAACACGATCAAAAACGAGTACCCCGAGATCGACTACGCCGAGTTCGCCGACGACCCCGTGATGCCCTTTGACTACGACGAGGAGTGGAACGCCGACGGCGAGATCGGCGTGTTCCACTGGACGCAGGTCGTCTCGGATCTGGTCGACGCCGGCCGGCTTGACCTCTCCGGCGCCGATCTGGACTACACCGTCACCTACCACGACCCCTGTCACCTCGGGCGGTACAACGGCGAGTACGAGGCGCCGCGCTCGCTGATCGAGGCGACGGGCTGTGAGCTCCACGAGATGCCCCGCAGCCGCGACGATTCGTTCTGCTGTGGCGGCGGCGGCGGCGGGCTCTGGATGGAGTTCGACGACGAACCCAAGCCCAGCGAGGAGCGCCTGCGCGAGGGGATCGAAGACACCGACGCCGGCAGCGAGATCGAGAAGTTCGTCGTCGCCTGCCCGATGTGTACGACGATGTTCGAGGACGGCCGCAAGACCGGCGGCTTCGAGGACGAGTTGGAGATCGTCGACGTGGCCGAACTGCTGGAGGAGGCGCTGGACTCACAGGGCGCGCTGGCGTCGGTCGGCGCCGACGACGGCACGACCCCGGCGAGCGCGGACTGACGCGAGCGGCACGTCTTTTCGGCTGTCGTGTGAGTGAGGGGTATGGACCGTCCCGAAACCGTGTACGGCGTCGACTTCAGCGGGGCACAGAACGCCGAGCGGAACGTCTGGATCGCCGGCGGCCCGCTGACGGACGACGGTGTCGATATCGAGACGCTCGGCTCGGCCCGGGAGCTACTCGGCGATGCCTCGGGGCGGGAAGCGACTCACGACGCGCTCGTGGACTGGCTGCGCGAGCGGGAGTCGGCCGCCGTCGGGCTGGACTTCTCCTTTGGCCTGCCGGCCGAGCTACTTGCGGCGATGGACGAAGAACCGAACGACTGGCTGGCGTTCCTCGACGCCTTCCCGCCGGACGGCTGTTCGGATCCGGACTCGTTCGAGGACTGGGGCAAGGAGCGAACGCGCGAGGCGACCGACGGGGAGCGAGCGTTTCTGAAACGCGAGACCGACGAACAGGTCGGCGCCAGTTCGCCGTACGGCTTCATCGGGAGCACGATCACGTTCTACGGTATCCGCGACGTTCTCGCGCCGCTGATTCTCGGCGATGACGACGGGCGGGGCGTCGCAGAGGCGGCACCGATGCAGACGACGAGGTTCGAGCCGCCCGTGACGCTGCTGGAGACGTACCCCGCGGGCGTACTGGACGATCTCGGTCTGCAGCGACGCAACTACAAAGGCGCGAGGGAGGCCGAGCGCGACGCACGCCGGGCGAACCTCGACGGGCTCACGTCGTCGGTCGATGTCTCCGTGTGCGACGGGGACCACGCGACCATCGTCGACGACACCGGCGGCGACGCGTTGGACGCCGTCGTCGCCGCGGCCGCGACCTATCGAGCCGTAGACGACGGCTTCGCCCACGACGAGGACCACTACGACGATCGAGAGGGCTACATCTACGTCTGACCCACGAGAGCGGCTCACACGCCGCACCACACGCGTTTTACCCCTCGGCCGACAAGCCGAGGTATGACCGACCCCGGTTCGCTCTCCGTCACCATCGTCGACGGCTACGTCGACGAGCCGGCCCACTTCGGGGTGCCGCCGTACATCTCCACCTACCCCCGGTTCACCGCTGGCGCGCTCGTCGACGCGGGCGTCCCCCGCGAGCAGATCACCTACCACACGATCGACGAACTCCGCGAGGACCGGATGAAGTGGGGCGACGTGTCGACCGCCGACCTGTTCATCTACGTCGGCGGGATGACCGTCCCCGGGAAGTACGTCGGCGGCACGCCCGCCGAGCCCGACGAGGTGAAAGAGTTGGCGTGGACCGCCAACGGCACCACGCTGCTGGGCGGCCCCGTCCGCTTCGGCGTCGGCGAGGAGAACGCCGGCGCACAGGACATGGAGCGCAAGGATCTCGACTACGAGTTCGTCGCGAAAGGCGACATCGAGGCCGCCGCCTACGACCTCGTCGACGCCGGGCTGGAGGGGTTCAACGACCGGATGCGCGACAACGAGGAGCTGGACCGCTGGGCCGCCAAAGGCGCGTTCGTCGTCGAGCAACACCCCAACCACCCCGAGTACCTGATCGCGGAGATGGAGACCTCGCGGGGCTGTGCGTACCGCTGCTCGTTCTGCACGGAACCGCTGTACGGCAACCCCGCGTTCCGGACGCCCGCCTCGGTCGTCGACGAGGTGGACCGGCTCTCGGACCACGGCGTCGAACACTTCCGGCTCGGCCGGCAGGCCGACATCCTCGCGTTCGGCGGCGACGGCGAGGCACCGAACCCCGACGCGATCCGCGAGCTCTACGGCGGGATCCGCGAGGTGGCACCGGACCTGCAGACGCTGCATCTCGACAACATGAACCCCGTGACGATCACGGACTACCCCGAGGCGTCGCGGGAGGCCATCGAGATCATCGCCGAGCACAACACGCCCGGCGACACGGCGGCGTTCGGCCTCGAAAGCGCCGATCCCGTCGTGCAGGAGCAGAACAACCTCCTCGTGACGGCCGAGGAGTGCCTGGAGGCCGTCCGCGTCGTCAACGAGGCCGGCGGCTGGCGCCCCGAGGAGAACCGCCTGCCGAAGCTCCTGCCGGGGATCAACCTCGTCCACGGGCTGGCGGGCGAGCGCCCGGAGACGTACGACCACAACCGTCGGTTCCTGCGGCAGGTGTACGACGAGGGGCTGATGCTCCGCCGGATCAACATCCGGCAGGTGATGGCGTTCTCCGGGACGGAGATGAGCGACACCGGGGCGGATATCGCGAAGGAGCACAAAGAGCAGTTCCAAGAGTACAAGCGCGAGGTGCGCGAGCAGGTCGACAACCCGATGCTCCAGCGCGTCGTCCCGCCGGGGACGGTGCTGCCGAACGTGTATCTGGAGTACCACGAAAACGGCACGACGTTCGGGCGCCAGCTCGGGACGTACCCGCTGCTGGTGGGCATTCCCGGCGAGCGCGAACTCGACCGCACGATCGACGTGGCGATCGTCGATCACGGCTATCGGTCGGTGACGGGCGTGCCGTACCCGCTGGACGTGAACGCGGCGTCGATGGACGAACTCGCCGCGGTGCCGGGCGTCAACGACAGCCGCGCCGGGGATATCGTGGTCTCGCGGCCGTACGACTCGGTTGCGGAGGTGGACGCGGTCGCGGACGTCGATCTCTCGCAGTTCGCGACGGCCGGGGACGTGGATATCGACGTGACGCGGACGCCGGATCTGGGTGGACAGGCGGACTGAGTTTTCGAAGTCGTTGGAGAGTTCTCAGTCACCGAGGACAGGGGTAGTCGTAACGGTAGCTCGGCCGGCAATGGCTTGAACGGCGACCGCAACAGCGACTCGATCGTTGGCCACTTGCGACCGCACCGCTCCGCACAGGCCTCACACCTCCCCAGCCGACTCCTTCGTTCACTCCGTTCACTCAGTCGTCCCTCGCGCGCTCGTTCGCGCACAGAGGCGCTCACGTCGCGCGCCACCGCCGGCTGCGGGGCGGTGGACGCCTCGCGAGCGCCACGGTGGCGCTCGCGGGGGGAGGGGTGGGGACTCGATGCTGCGCCGAACCTCGTGTTCGGCGCACTGCGGTCACAAGTGGTCTGGGTTCGAGCTGCTGTCGCGGTTGCTGTCCCAGTTACCAACGATCGAGCTGCTACCCCAGTAGCCGGTAGAAGAGAGATAACGCACCACCAGCTTACCCCGCCGAACATTTACCCCCGCCCGCGAAACCCCGAGCCATGCACGTCGAACGCGTCTCGATCCCCGTCGAGACCCGCGCACCCACGGGCGCGACCACCGCCTCTCTCGTGGGCGACTCGCCGGCGCTCCTCGTCGACCCCGCCGGCCGAACCGACGAACTCGACGCGCTCGTCGAAGAGCACGACATCGGCACGATCGCCGTCACCCACACGCACCCGGACCACGTCGGCGCCGTCGCCGACTACGCCGCCGAGACCGGTGCCGAGCTACTGGCTCGCCGCCCCGATCGCTTCGCCGCCGCGACCGGCGTGGAGCCAGACCGCGAAATCGGCGAGGGCTCGGTGATCCGGACCGGAGCCGGCCCGGTGACGGTGCTCGACACCCCGGGCCACGCCGTCGATCACGTCGCGTTCGACCTCGGCGACGGGACCGTCGTGTCGGGTGATCTCGCGGTGGCGGAGGGCAGCGTCGTCGTCGGCGCGCCGGAGGGCGATCTTCGGGCGTACCTCACCGCGCTCCGCCGACTGTGGGCGCGCGATCCCGACCGACTGCTGCCGGGTCACGGACCCGTGATCGACGACGATCCCACGCCGCGGGAGTGTCTCGAACGCCTGATCGCCCACCGGCTCGACCGCGAGGCGTCCGTCCTCGCGGCAGTTCGGAACGGCGCGACGGACCTCGATTCGGTCGTCGACGCCGCCTACGAGAAGGACATCTCGGGCGTCCGCGACCTCGCGCGGGCGACCGTACAGGCCCACGTCGAGAAGCTGGCCGTCGAAGGCGCAGTGCGGTGGCACCCCGAGACGGGGCGGGTCGCGCTCGCGTGACCACGCGGCCCCGCGGCGACGGCGTTTTCCCGCGCGCGCGCCGAGAGCCCCCGTGTCCCTGACCGACGAGCTCGACCGTGCCCGCGGGCTCGACACCGACGTGCTCGCCGACGCGATCGAGTCGATCGGCTTCGAGTGCACGCGCTGTGGCGCCTGCTGTACGCGGGAGGAGACAGACGGCTCGCCGGCACAGGGAGCCGGCGAGGACGAATCGAACGACACCGAACCGCACACGGCGACGGTGTTCCCCGACGAGGTTCGGACGCTGCAGGAGGCGGGCGACGGCGACCGCGAGTGGCGCGACGTGGCCCGCCCGATGCCGTACGGCCTCGACGACGACGGCGGCGAGACGTTCGAGTGGGCGCTGCAGACCGACGCCTGCGGCGACTGCGTCTTCTACGAGGAAGAGGACGGGCTCGGCGCGTGTACGGTCCACGCGGACCGGCCGCTGATCTGTGAGACGTACCCCTTCAGCGTCGCGCTCGACGGCACCGCCGAGCCGGCCGGCGATCCGGTCGATTCGGAGGGGATCGTCCGCGCCCACGAGTGCGAGGGGCTGGGCCGGGATATCTCCCGAGAGGAGGCAGAATCGCTGGCCGAGTCGCTGAAGGAGCGTGCGATCCGGGAGCTGGAGGAGGCCATCGCCCTCCGGGAGAACTACGAGCCCGCCCCGACCGAGGAGGGGGGGATCGTCGTCCACGACTCCGAGGGCGCGAAACGCCCGGACGGCACGCGTGTCGAGCGGACCGAGTGATCGAGCGTCGAGGGGGACCGTGAGAGCGGTACACATATTACGCAGGGGGGACTGGTCGTAGCCGAGTCTCAGCTATGGAAATCTCCGACGAACTCCTCTGTCTGTTCAGTGCGACGGTGCGCGAGGAAGGCGAACGGTACGTCGTCGAAGTGCCCAAACGCGAGATCGAGCGCGGCTCACTCGCCGCCGGCGACACCTACCGTGTCGCCCTGATCGACGGCGAGGGCGGCGCGAGCGACGACGGGACGACCACCACGTCGACGGACACGACGACGGGCGAGGGCGAACCCCAGCCCCCCGTCGAGAAAGGCGAGGTACGCTACGTCGAGGTCGAGGACATCGGCAAGCAGGGCGACGGGATCGCCCGCGTCGAGCGCGGCTACGTGATCATCGTCCCCGGCGCCGACGTGGGCGAGCGGGTGAAGATCGAGGTGACCGAGGTGAAGTCGAACTTCGCGGTCGGCGAGATAATCGAGGAGTAGCTACACCTGGGCGTTCCACCAGGTGACCGAACAGAGCTTCTCGCCCAGCGACGAGCTTCCGATCGCGGTGTCGAGCTTGCGGAACTGCCCCGCCATCGCGTCGGGGATCTTCCGGTAGAAGCCGTAGGGCAGCACGAAGTCGTGTTCGGCGTCGGCGAGTTCGAGGCCGGCGGAGTCCAGCAGGTCGTGGACCTCGTCACGGCCGTAGAGATGCGAGCCCATCGGGAGCAGTCGGTTGTACAGCACGCGCGTGCTGAAGTCGTTGAACGTGTCGAAAAACACCTGTTCCTTCGAGACGCGGGCCATCTCCGCCATGAACTTCCGGGGGGTGGGCGCGAGGTGGAAAAAGCGCATCGCGACCACCGCGTCGAAATGATCGTCGGGGAAGGGGAGCCGCGCGGCGTCGCCGCGCATGAACTCCACGCGGTCGTCGACGCCGGCCTGTCGGGCTTTCTCCCGACCCTGGGCCAGCATCGCGTCCGAGATGTCCAGCCCGACGATGTCCGCGCCGCGTTCGGCCAGCATCACCGTAAAGCGGCCGGTACCGCAGGCGATTTCGAGTACGTCCCGGTCCTCGACGGGGCCGACCGCGTCGAGCACCGCCTGCTTCTCCCGGCGGTCGATCAGGCGGCCGCCGCGGGAGAACCGCTTTGCGTCGTACTCCTCGGCGACGTCGTCGGCCTGGTACCACTCCTTTCCCTTCACGCTATCGGGAGTCACGTGCCGAACACTAAAACCGTACTGCTTGGCGGACCGCGAGCGGGGGCGACGGTGGCCCGGTCACGGGACGCGCTGACGGCGCCGGTAGACGTAGGCGGCCAACAGCGCGGTCGAAAGCAGGCTCAGGGGGAGCAGCTGTGTCGCGGCGAGGTGGAGAAGCCCGACCGCGCCGAGAGCGTACTGGTTCGGCGACCACGACCCCCGCTCGGCGAGCGTGCGAGCGTCCATGACCGACGAGACGGCGACGGCGAGCGCGAAGATGATCGCGAGCCACGACGCGACGACGGTCAGGAGGAACGCGGCGAGCGCGATCAGCGCGTCGGCGTCGGAGAACGACCCCGACGACGTGAGGGAGACGAACCCCCCCATCCCTCCGGCGGCGAGGAGGGAGAGCAACGGTGGGAGCGGGAAGAGGTAGACGCCGTAGCGCCAGTCCGTGTCGGAGGGCTCGGACATGTACCCGGGAACGACCCGTCACGCGAACAACGTTTCGGTGTCGTGAGAACGACGGGTGGCCCGACTACTCGTGGCGCTCCCGCCCGTCGAGAAACTCGTTTACGAGCGTCGGGAGGAGCACGCCGACGCCGAGGATCAGCGCCGCCGACTGCCACTGTTGCAGCGTCGTGAGCGTGTTCGCGACGTACAGCGACGCGATCGCGAGGGCGATACAGCCGGCGATGACCGTGTTCTCGCGGGAGACCATAGTCGGCGTTGGCGGGGCGAGCGGAAAGAACCGACGGGCTACCCGGAGGTCATGATCCGCTCGGTCGGGATCTTGATGAGCACGCGCGGGCCGGACTCCTCACCGTGGTGTGGGTACTCCTCGACGTCGAAGTACCGCTGGGCGAGCGTGTCAATATGCTCCTTCGCGCCCTCCTCGGTGAGTTCGGCCTCCCCCCGGATCGCGACGTAGCGGTAGGGATCCTCCGGGTCGCAGACCGAGACCCCGACTTTGGGGTTGTGCCGGACGTTCTTCTCCTTCCGGCGGCCGCGAGCGGTGTTGATGAGCACGTACTCCCGGTCCTCGTGATCGACCCAGACCGGCGTCGTGTGGGGGATGCCGTCGGGGCCGACCGTCGAGAAGTGGGCGAACGACTCGGACTCGAAGATGTCGACGTGCGAGTCAGGAATCACGTCCCGGCGATGGCGCGGGGCCGACGTAAGCGTTCGCCCGTGCTCGGCCGACCACGTTTTAAGGCTCGCCCGGATGAAGGTCGAGCATGGAACTCTCGGTCGTGGTCCCGACGCTCAACGGTCGGGACCGGCTCGCGGCCAGCCTCGACTCGTTGGCCGCGCGTGCGCCCGGCGCGGAGGTGGTCGTCGTCAACGGCCCCTCCGCCGACGGCACCACCGGGATGGTGCGGGAACGCGACGACGTGGAGGTGCTCGTCGAAGTGGCCGACCGCTGTATCAACGTCGCCCGCAACGCCGGGATCGCCGCCGCAAGCGGCAACGCGATCGCGCTGCTGGGGTTCGACCTGCAGGTCGCGGAGGGGTGGATCGACGCGATCCGGGACGGGCTCGCGGCCGCCAGCGTGGTCACTGGCCCGGCCAGCCGCGGCGACGACGAGGACGACGGCCCCGAGCGCCGGACGATCGCCGGCCGGGACGTGACGTACTTCGACGGCGACAACGTCGCGTTCCGCGCCTCGACGCTGCGGGAGACCTTGGACGGGTTCGACGAGTACCTCCGGACCGGCGGCGCGCGCGACGCCGCTCACCGCCTCGCCGGCTCGGGGTACGAGGTCGTGTGGCGCGACGGGATGGCCGCGACGGGAAACGACGACGACGCCGGCGACGGGCCCGGACCGCACGGTCCCGACGAGGAACAGCGGAACTGGAAGTACCGGTCGCTCAGCTACCGGCTGACGAAGAACTACGGGCCGCGGCCGACCGTCGCGCGGCGGACGCTCGCACACGCCGCCAGCGACGCCGCCGCGGCCGCGCGAGCCGTGCTCGGTGGTGAGGGGAGCCCCTCCTCGTGGTTCGGGAGCGGTCGGGACGTTATCACCGGGATCACCCGCGGGAGCGCCGACGGGCTGGTCGCGCGGGCCCGAGATCGGAGCGACAGGCGGAACCCCCACGGGCTCTCCATCGAGCGGGAGCGGGCGGTCGCGACGTACGATCGACGGTAGGAGGCGGCGATGGTCAGCCGCCGGTGTCGACGGTAGGAGGCGGCGACGGACAGCCGCCGAACTCGGAAGTCAGAGATCCGGCAACAGCCCCGGCACCAGCCGCGCGGGGTTTTTGGTGAACGCGCGGCGCATCGCGTCCTCGGAGACGTCCAGCGTGAGGACGCTCATGACGCCGACGTTCGGGTGGACCGAGGGCGCGCCGCTGCCGAACAGGATCCGGTCGGGATGTTCGAGCAGCCCCCGCTCTAAGATGTCGCGGTCGTGGACGTACGCGGTGTCGAGGTAGAGGTCGTCGTACGTCCCGAGGAGATCCAGCGCCGACCGCATCAGCTCCTCGTCCAGCGGGTAGCCGCCGAAGGAGGTGAGCACGACCGGGAAGCCCCGACCGAGCAGCGTGTCGGCGATCGCTCGGGGCGGGCAGTCCGTACCCGCGTGGACGAGCACCGGGTCGCCGACGGCGGCGAGCTCGTCGACGACCGCCTCGGTGGGGAGCCCGTCGTGGGCCGGGTCGAGCGTGAACCCGTGGTAGCGGTCGTCGTAGGCGTACTGCTCCACGTCGCCGGCGGTGGTGTGGTGGGATTTCGGCCGCACGACGGGGTTGACCAGCGGGCCGACCACGCGGTGGACAGTGCGCGGGCCGCCGAGGCGGGCAAAGGCGAGCAGCGGGCGATCGACGCTCAGCCGCGCGACCGCGTTGTTCGCCCGGAGGTACCCCTCGCCCGCGGGCGTACGGCCGGGCGAGGCCGCCGCGCGCTCGACGCCGGCCTGGTGCATCTCCCGCTCCAACCGCTCGGGGGACACCTGCCGGCCGCGGACCGCGACGGCCTCCTCGTCCGGGTCGAGTCGGGTGTGCACGTCGGCGACCCGGAAGCCGTGTTCCAACTCCAGCATCCGTTTGCCTGTTCCCTCGGTGACGCAAAAAGGGATGGGTCGGGCTGTGGGGGTCGACTCGTTCGGGGTTCTGAACCCTTAACTGCCGGCCGTCCGACGTACGGACCGATGAGCGACCTCCCCGAGGACTTCGACTGCACGATCACCGACTGGGAGTACATCTACGGGCTCTGCCGCGACGTCGCCGAGGAAGTCCGCGACGACGAGTTCGAGCCGGACGTCGTCGTCGCGCTGGCCCGCGGGGGCTGGTTCGCGGGGCGGAGCCTCTGTGACTTCCTCGGGCTCGACGATCTGGCGAGCCTGAAGATGGAACACTACGTCGGGACCGCGGAGAAATCCGACAGCGCGGAGGTCCGCTACCCGATGCCGGAGGGGAGCGTCGAGGGGAAGGACGTGCTGATCATCGACGACATCGCCGACACCGGCGGCTCGATCAAGCGCGCCGACGAGTACGTGCGGGACCGGAACCCGGGGACGGTGCGGACCGCGACGCTGCAACTGCTGGGCACCTCCGAGTTCGAGCCCGACTACGTCGGCGAGTATCTCTCGGAGTGGACGTGGATGGTGTACCCGTGGAACTTCATCGAGGACATGGTCGACCTGATCTCCGGTGCGATGGCCCAAGAGGACGGCGCCGAGGCGTTCGACGAGGAGGAGATCCGCGCGCTGCTCGCCGAGCACCACGGGATCGACCGGATCGAGATGGAGATCGCCCAGCCCGACCGGCTGGAGGAGGTGCTGTCGGAGATGGTCCACCGCGGCTACCTCGAACGCGACGGCGAGGGGTGGCGGCTGGTCTCGGAGGACGGCGAGGCCTGAGTTCAGAGCGCCGCGACCGCGAAGAATAGGCCGAGCAGAACGACGCCGACGGCAGCGAGCGTGAGTGGCACTCGGGCGCCGACGGTCCGATCGGCCATCGACGCCGCCGCCTGCCGACCACGAGCGGGCGCGAGCACGGCGGCACCGAGCAGACTGCAGCCCGCGAGCACCGCCAGCGGCGCCTGCACGACGCCCGCCACGACGTGGACGACGCCGATACCCAGCACGAACAGCGCGACGCCCGCGACGCCGATTCCCGCGACGTACTCGCCGATCCGGAGGGTCGTGGTCATAGTTCCACGTGTTCGCACCGGCGTGTTAACAGTTCTTCGGAGGGGAAAGCGTCTTTTCACGGCGCTCCCCACCATCGTACATGAGCAGGCTCCGCTTCGCGCTTTTGAACGCCGCCCACGACGGCGAGAACACCCGCCGGAACTTCCGACGGGAGCTCCCCGCGGATCTCGCGGAGTTCGACGTGACCGAGGGGGAGCTGCCCGCGGATCACGCGTTCGACGGCGTCGTCGTCACGGGCTCCCGATCCTCGGTGTACTGGGACGAAGCGTGGATCCCGCCGCTGATCGACTGGGTGGCCGCGGCCCACGAGCGCGGCGTGCCGATCCTCGGCGTCTGTTACGGCCATCAGGTGCTCGCGGAGGCGCTCGACGGACGCGTCGCCGGAATGGACGACTTCGAGATCGGCTACAACGAGATCGAGCGCCGGCCCGAGGCCGCCGACGACGAGCTACTCGGGGAGCTCGGCGACTCATTCACCGTGTTCACGACCCACGGCGACGCCGTCGTCGACCTGCCGGCAGAGGCCGAACTGCTCGCGGAGAACGAGTACGGCGTCCACGCGTTCCGGGCGGGGCACTCGTGGGGCGTCCAGTTCCACCCCGAGTACGACGCCGCGACCGCACGGGAGGTAACCGAGGGGAAACGCGAGCAGATCGGCGACGAGCGCGTCGACAGCGTTCTCGAGGAGATCACGCCCGCGAACTACGAGGCGGCGTGTGAAGCCAAACGGCTGTTCGAGAACTTCGCGCGGTACGCCGAGCGCGTCGCGACCGAAGGGGCCGACGCCGAAGCCAGCGCGTAGCCCTCTGATCCCCGAATAGCGAACAGCTTTTGCCGACGCCCGCCCGACCTCGACCATGCTCGACTACGTCGGACTGGAGGGCGACCTCGACGAGGAGGAGCGGCTGATCCGGGACACCGCGCGGCGCTTCGTCGAGGAGGAGGTCCGCGAGGACATCGGTCAGCACTGGCTCGACGGGACGTTCCCCACCGACCTGATCGAGGAGATGGGCGAGCTCGGCTTCTACGCGCCCAACCTCGACGGGTACGGCTCGCCCAACGTCTCCGAGACCGCCTACGGCCTGCTGATGCAGGAGCTGGAGGCGTGTGACTCCGGGCTTCGCTCGATGGCCTCCGTGCAGGGCGCGCTGGTGATGTACCCAATCCACGCGTTCGGCAGCGAGGCACAGAAGGAGCGCTGGCTGCCCGATCTCGGCGCCGGCGAAGCGGTGGGCTGTTTCGGCCTCACGGAGCCCGAACACGGCTCGAACCCGAGCGCGATGGAGACCCACGCGGTGAAAGACGGCGGCGAGTACGTGCTCAACGGCTCGAAGACGTGGATCACCAACTCCCCCATCGCCGACGTGGCGGTCGTCTGGGCGAAGGATCGCTCGGCCGACGGCGATCCGGTTCGGGGGTTCCTCGTCGAGACCGATCTCGACGGCGTGACGACGAACAAGATCGACGAGAAGCTGTCGCTGCGGGCGTCGATCACCGGCGAGATCAGCCTGCAGGACGTTCGCGTCCCCGAGGACGCCGTGCTGCCCGGCGTCGAGGGGATGAAGGGCCCGCTCTCCTGTCTCACGCAGGCCCGGTACGGCATCGCGTGGGGCGCCGTCGGCGCCGCGCGGGACTGCTTCGAGACCGCGCGACAGTACGCCACCGACCGCGAGCAGTTCGGCGGCCCGATCGGGCAGTTCCAGCTCCAGCAGCAGAAACTGGCGGAGATGGCGACCCAGATCACCACCGCACAGCTGCTGGCCTACCGCCTCGCGGAGCTGAAAGAGCGCGGCGACCTCCGGCCCCAGCACGTCTCGATGGCCAAGCGCAACAACGTCCGGATGGCCCGCGAGCAGGCGCCTGTCGCCCGGGAGATGCTCGGCGGGAACGGGATCGTCGCCGACCACTCGCCGATGCGCCACATGGCGAACATGGAGACGGTGTACACCTACGAGGGCACCCACGACATCCACACGCTGATCCTCGGCGAGGATCTGACGGGGATCCCTGCCTTCGAGTAGGTCGCTACGAGCGCTGCGGGGATCACCGTCAGCGACGGGAATTCCGGCGTTCGAGTGATCGGTTTCCCGTTCTGGTGGGGCCGTCGTTGACCGGATCTCGCTGATAGCGGTGTGAACGTCACCGCGGAGTTCGCTATCCCGACCGCAAACACGACCGCGGAGTGGCCTAGGCCACTTGTGACCGCACCGCCCCGCACAGCCCTCACGCCTCCCCAGCCGCCTCGTTCGCTTCGCTCACTCGTCCCTCGCGCGCTCGTTCGCGCAGGGAGGCGTCGTGCGGGCGACCCACGCGTCGCCCGCACTGGCAGCGAGACCGTCGGTCTCGCCCTGCTCACGTCGCGCGCCGACCGCCACAGCGGTGCGGTCGCGGTGGACGCCTCGCGCTCGCCGACGGTCGGCGAGCGCGGGGGGAGGGGTGGGGACTCGGTGCTGTGCCGAGCCTCGTGCTCGGCACACTGCGGTCGCAAGTGGTCAACGATCGAGATGCTGTTCGCTGTCGGAGTGGTTACCAATCTGGATACTGTCGACAGCATAGTAGTCACCCCAGAACCGACGACGGTCCCGCGAGGATGCGTCACTACTCGTCCCCGCCGGCGTCGTCGATATCGGGGAGGTTCGCATCCCAGTCGACTGCGACGAAACGAAAAACCTCGTCGAACCGATGCGTAACTATACCCGTCTGGACGATAGAGCACCGACAAGGCCGATGGCCGATCCGAGACACGACGACGGTGCCCGCCTCGATCTCGGCGACGAGGAACAGTGGGTACTCCACGCTGCCCTCCTGGATTATCTCGACCGGCGCGCCAGCGAGCCGACCGGCGACGCCGGCTCCTCGCCCGCGCCGCTCGACCGCGAGACGGACACGGACGACGAAGCCGCCCTCGAACTGCTCGACGCGCTGGAGGACGACGAGCCGCTGCGGCTCGACCGCGGGGAGCTGTTGCTCGTCCGGGAGCTGCTCTCGGAGTACCTCGCCGGCGCGCCGCTGCGCGACCGGGCGACCTGCCGGAGCGTGCTGGCAGACGTGCGCGACGAGCTATAGTGAGTCCCGACTGACGAGCTTCCCCCACCAGTCCCGGCGGTCGGCGCCCCAGCGGTAGAGTCGTTCGCGCAGTCGGTCGTACCCCGGGACCTTCTCCAGCAGCCCGAACAGCCCCGCGAGCGCGGGGAGCATCCTGATCAACACGCCCTGAACCGCGGCGCCGCCGGAGTACACCGCGTCGTCGGTGAGCAGGTGGGCGGAGTCCCGCCAGCCATCCGGGAGCCGGGCTCTCTGGTCGGGCGAGAGCGACGCGAACCCGACCGCCTCCACGTCGCCGAACCGCCGACCGACGGCCGCACACCACGTACAGAAGCCGCAGTCGTCGTCGTACACCAGCCGCGGTTTGGCCATACGTTCCCTTCGGCGGGCAGCGGCTTCGGCTTTGTGGCGCGGGATCTACCCGCCGTTCCGGACGGCCGGTGCCCGCCCCGTTTAAGCCCGCGGCGCCCCAATCGTCGGGTACGATGCCCGCCACGAAGGAGGTCAAGTGTACGAGCGACGACTGCGAGCTGGACATGTTCGAGAACCACTACACGTACGACATCGCCGACGACCACTCCGTCGCGGACCTCTCCTGTCCGCTCTGCGGCGGGACCGACTGTCTGGAGGAGATCGAGCTATGACGAAACTCGGCGAGATCGGCGGCTCCGCCGTCGATGCGGTGCTGGAGCGGGTCGGACGGGGCGTGAGCCGCGTCCAGGAGCGCAAACCGCTGCCGTACGACCTGCTGGAGAGCGAGGACGCCTACCTCGTCGTGTTCGACGCGCCGGGCGTCGAGCCGACCGACGTGCAGGTGCGCTTCGTCGACGGCGAGGTGCAGGTCCGGGCCGACCGCTTCCGCGCGTTCCACGAGGGGTTCGAGACGCGGTTCCCCGGTCGCGGGCTGGCGCTCTCCGGGCGCGCGAACCTCCCGCCGGACGCCGTCGTCGATGCCGACGGTGCGGACGCGACGCTGACGGAGAACGGGACGCTCGAAGTCCGCATCCCAAAGGCGGCAGACTCGACGGACGTGCCCCTCGCCGAGGAGGAGACGGGCGAGGACGACGAGGAAGAGATCGACGACGCCGACGAGAGCGACGAGTAGCTCACAGCGACATCCCTTCTTCGACGGCGAACTCGGGGACCCCGTCGAACCGCCCGGGGTCGTACGCCGGGATCGCGTCACGCTCCCCGAGCACCTGTTCGGCCAGCGCCTCGCCCGTCGCCGGCGCCCGGAGGAAGCCGTGGCCGTGCCAGCCCGTCGCGACGTACAGCCCCGACTCCACCTCGCCCAGCAGCGGCTCGCCGTCGGGCGTCGCCGTCGCGAGCCCCGCCCACGCCGCGTCGGCACCGGCGTCGAGCCCGGTCCGGGTCGCCACGGCGTCGAGCGCGCCGTCGACGAACCAGTCGTCGCCCGCGGGTTCCCACCGATCCGGGTCGCACTCCTCGGGGACGGTGCCGTCGCCCGCGAGCAGTCCCGCGGGGTGGGGCCGGAAGTACACCCCGGCGTCGGCGTCGTGGACCATCGGGCCGTCGTAGTCGGCGCCGGAAACGAGCGCCTGCACACGGTAGGGTTTGAGCGGGAGCCGGATCCCCGTCGGCGCCAGCACGCGCTTGGTCCAGCCGCCGGCCGCGACGATCACCGCGTCGAAGCGCTCGCCGTCGACTCGGGGGCCGTCGCCGCGGTGGGAGACGTCCGCGTCGACGCCGGTCCAGCAGTCGACGCCGGCCTCGCGCGCACGGTCGGCCATGGCCGCGACGTACGCGCCCGGGCCGGGGGTCGCGTACGCCGCGCGCTCGGTCACGGCCGCGAGCCCGACGCCCGCGAGGTCGAGTTCGGGGAAGCGGTCCGCGATCGATGCGGGGTCGTGACACGCCACGTCGACACCGTGCTCGCGGGCGGCCGCGACCGAATCACGGAGCGCCGACTGTTTCTCCGGGGCGTCCCCGCCGACGACGGTGACCTGCGGCGTCGGCTCGACCGAGAAGCGGTGGTCGCGGTCGGCCAGCCACTCGAAGCGATCCATCGCGCGGCCGGCGATCTCGGCGCCGATCGCGTCGGTGGGGCGGGGTGCGAGCACGCCCGCCGCACGGTGAGAGCTCCCCTCGACCCGATCGCGGGGGGACGTTCGGTCGTCGCCTAACTCCGCGTCGCGTTCGTAGAGGCGCACGTCGGCGCCGCCGGCTGCGAGGTCGTGGGCGGCGGTGACGCCGACGGCGCCGCCGCCGACGACGGCTACGCGCATCGCCCCTCGCGTCGCTGGTCGGCGAGCGGTCGGGAGTGTGGGTCGATCATACTCGTCGTCTCCCGCGCGCTGCTACTTAGCGCCTCGGTCGGGCGGCGAAAAATCGGTCCGGGTCGGCCGGGAACTACGGCGTCGGCTCGGCCTGCTCGTCGGCCTCGCCCTCGTCCATCCCACGCAGCGCCTCGACGGCGGCCTCGCGGTAGCGGTCGGGGTCGGCGTCGTAGCGGTCCGCGGCCATCCGGGCGTACTCGTTCCCTTCGTCTTCGAAGGCGGCGACGCGCTCGACCGTGCGTTCGGCGGTCTCGACGACCCAGCGGTCCCGGGTCGCGGCGTCGACGACGGTGATCGACTCGGGACGAACCGAGACGTTCACCGACCCGTCGTCGGTCTCGTACGTTCGCGGCTTACCGACGACGGCGACGTAGGCGGGCGGTTCGAGGTCACGCAGCGTGGAGGCGGCTTCGGGCTGGTACTGGCCGGCGTACACGAAGAACGTGCCCGTCGGGTCGACGATGCGACCCCGCCAGTACTCGTTGTCCTCGCCGATGTCCTCCTTCTCGGTCAGGGTGCCGACGAAGAACACGCGGTTGGCCTTCTCCCCCGTGGGGAGCAGCTGGTAGGCCGGGGCGCGCTCGTCGTCGGACTCCTTGAACGTGTGGCTGGCGTCGTTGAACTCGGTGGCGAAGGCGCGGCGGGCGACTTCGCGCATGGGGGCGTTGTTGGACATCTAGATCGACCTCGCTTTGATCAGCGCGCTCTCGGGATCGACCGACCCGTCCAGGCGCTCGAACTCGTCGACGAGCACGTAGCGCCCGAACACGGGGCCGGACACCTCGAAGTAGTGGCCCAGCAGGTCGCCCTGCATCTCCTCGACGACCACGGTAGTGTCGAGGGCGTCGGTGGCCATCTGTTTCGCTTCCTCGAGGTCGATCCCGGTCAGTTCCTCGGTCGTCTCCTTGTCGAAGATAACCTCGTGGACCTCCTGCCCGTCGTCGAGGACGGCCTTGATCCGGAGGTCGAACTCGCCGTCGACCTGCCCGTGCTCCGAGCAGCGGCCGTTCTGGAGCACGCGCGTACAGTCGTCCTCGGGGCAGCGCTTGATCAGCCCGGAGCCGGACTGGACGTCGACCAGCGCGCCCTCGACGGTGACGGCGTCGTCGCCGACCTCGATCTCCTCGTCGAGCTCGGTGATCGTGGTGGTCTTGTTGAGCTTGACCGAGAAGTTACCCTCGTACTCGTCGGTGACGACGTTCGAGAGCGCGTAGCTCGTCCCCTCTTCCAGTTCGGGGAGGTCCGAGGTGTCGAACGCGACGAACTTCTTCGTCCCGCTCTCGTCGCCCAGCAGGCCCACCTGCGCGATGGACTCGTGGCCGGGCTCCCAGAGGTCGGCGACCTTCACGCGAAGGTCGATCCACTGCTCGTCCTCGTCGATCTCGCCGAGCAGCGTGAGTTCGCTGTCGGCGCTCCCGAGCTCGTCCCGTTCGAGGTCGGCCTCGTCGAGGTACTGGCTCTCGACGCTGCGACGCGCCTCGTCGAGTGGGACGCGGTACTCGTTCACGAGGGTTTCGAGGCGCTCCTCGACGTCCTCCTGTTCGATATCCAAGTGGTCCGAGAACTGTTCGGCGATCTCCGCTGCGTGACTCTCTAACTCGCTCATGGTTGCCTGCCTCCGCCTGTGTTTCGTCGGGAGGCGTACCGGAGTTGGTGCCTAATGGTATTTAAACTTCCGTCGCCGAGGTGGAAGTAGAACCGTCGGCTGGGGCCGCCGAAAGACCCGTTTTCGCAGACTCGCTCGGCGGTGAGGACGGTCCCGCCGGCGCGCCGACGGCTCTTTGGGCACGGCCCCCCAGTTTCGGCCATGGACGAGCGCCTCGAACGGTTCATCCGGACCAAACTCCGGCGCGCGGGCGAGCAGTTCGAGGAGGCCCGCGAGGCCTACCACGAGGGGAAGGCGCCGGCGGAGTTCGACCTGCCGAGCGACGACGAGGGGCGGGCGAAGATCGTCTGTCGGCGCCACGCCGACCGCCGCGCAGTCACCGTCGACGCCGAGGGGCGGCCGGCCTGTTTCGACGCCGACCACCCCGACTGTCGGGGCTGTGCGGAGGACGTCCGCGAGGGGATCGTCGAGACGTGGTGACCCCGCTGCGGCCGGCTGCGCCAGCGGCCCCGCCGAACCCCGAGGGTTGAACAGGCTCGCCGGTAACCGACACCTGTGAAAACCGTCGCACTCGTCCTCGCGGGCGGGATCGGCTCCCGACTCTACCCCGCGAGCCGCGAGGACCGCCCCAAACAGTTCCTCCCCATCGGCGGCGAGCGATCCCTGCTCGCCAGAACCGTCGACCGCGCCGGGTTCGCCGACGACATCGTCGTCGCGACCCGCCCGCGCTTCGCCGACGAGATCGACGACCACGCGCCCGACGCGGACGTGCTCGTCGAGCCCGACGGGAAGGACACGGGGCCGGCGCTGACGTACGCCACCCACCGGATCCGGGAGCAGTACGGGACTGACGACGAGCGACTCGTGATCGTCGCGCTCCCCAGCGACCACTACGTCGGCGACGGCGGGGCGTTCCGGGAGACGATGATCGCCGGCGCCCGCGTCGCTGCCGAGACGGGACGGCTCGTCACTTTTGGCGTCACGCCCGAGCGGCCCGAGACCGGCTACGGCTACGTCGAACCCGGCGCCACCCGAACGGCTAACGGCGTCGCGTTCCACGAGGTCGAGCAGTTCCACGAGAAGCCCGACGCCGAAACTGCCCGGGAGTACGTCGCGGCGGGCTACCGCTGGAACAGCGGCATGTTCGCGTGGACGCCCGAGCGGTTCCTCGACGCCGCGGCGGAGTCGGCGCTGGCGCCGCTCGTGGACGCGCTCGCGGACGGCGATCCGGACGGCGGTTTCGAGGCTATCGAGCCGGTCTCGGTGGACTACGCGGTGTTCGAGGGCGCCGAGAACGTCGCGGTCGTCGACGCCGCGTTCGCGTGGGACGATCTGGGGACGTGGGACGCGCTGGACCGCGTGCTCGACCGTGACGGCGACGGCAACGTCGCGATCGGCGACCACGCGACCGTCGACGCTGCGGACAACGTCGTCGTCAGCGACGACAAACACGTCTCGCTGGTCGGCGTCTCGGGGCTGGCGGTCGTGGCCTACGACGACCGCGTGCTGGTGGTGCCGAAAGGGGAGGCTGGACGGGTGCGGGAGCTCGTTTCGCTGCTCGACGAACGGGGGGCGTTCTAGGGGCTACACCGCCCCGAAATCCGGGACGACCGACTGGGCGATCACCACGTCCGCGAGGAAGAGGACGAACGCCATCGTCTGGTCGAACTCGTGGCTCTCGGTCGTGACAGACGCGTAGACGTACGCGGCAAGTGAGAGGACCATGGGGCGGGGCAGGTAGCCACAGCGTATGAAGCTACTCCTCGTACGCCCGGCGCACCCGGACCTGCCCGTCGCTCGTGACGCCCACGAGCAGTTCCGCGCGTACCTCCCGGCCGTGGACGGCGTCGCCGGCGGCGTCGCTGACGACCTTCATCAGTTCGGGCGCCGCGTACCCCACCTTCACGCCCGCCTCGTCGCAGGCGTCGTACACCTGATCCGGGACGTCGTAGAGGTCGGTCCCGTCCTCGACCCGGACGCGGACCGGCGCGGAGAGTGCGTCGGCGAAGGAGACCGTCTCGCGGGCTTTCTCGACGTTCGCCCGGGCGCTGGCCTCGACGCTGGAGACGTTCGCCCGCGAGGTGCCGAGCCGGTCGGCGATGTCGGCCTGCCGCAGGCCGTGCTCCCGGAGCGCGAGCACCTCGGCCTGTCGTCGCGTGAGGACGTTGCCGTCGGCCTCGAACCCCGCCTGCCCGAGCAGCTCCGCGGCGGTCGGAACGTCGCTCCCGCCGTCGGCGTCCTCGCCCGGCGCGTCACCGTCAGTCATGGGCGTTCGTGCGCGCCGGGCGCTGAAAAAGCTACAGTTCGTGGCGAGCGGCTCAGGCGCCGTCGCCGCCCCAGAAGTTGTCCCGGGAGCCGAGCCGTTCGCGGTCGGCGCGGTCGGGGCGACCGTCGTCGTCCTCGGGCTCGACGCCTTCCTCCTCCGGCCCGTCGCCGTCGACGTCGTCCGCCTCCTCGTCGAGGGGCATCTTCTCGATCACTTTCTTCGCCGTGGCGTGGCTGGATTTCACCCGGTCGATGCGGACCCGGGCCCGGCAGTCGGGCAGCAGGCCGTCGATCAGGATGATGAACCCGTCCTCGGTTCGGCCGACGCCGGCGCCGCTCTCGTGGATGTCCGTCACGTCGACGACGACCTCCTCCCCCGGCTTCACGGGCTGCTCCTTGAGATCGTCGATGGGCATGTCGTAATGGTTGCACCACTCGGCACCCCCCCTGTCGCCGTAGTGCTGACAGCCCATCCCCTCGATCCGCTCGGAGAAGCTGGGGCAGTCGTCGGCTAACGGACAGTCCGGCATACAGGAGCGTAGAAAGCCGACGGTCTAAACGTTCCCGGTTCGCCGAGGTCAGATGAACTCCCGGACCTCGGAGTACCACATGTCGTGGTGGTCGACAGCGCCGACGCGCTCGGCGATGTCGACCGCGAGCGCGTGCCAGCAGCGCTCGCCCGCGTCCTCGTCGATGTTGTACGCAGAGTCCGCGCAGGTACAGCCCCCGTCCTCGACCACGTACTCGTCTTCGTGGCCAACGACGACGGTGAAGTCGCGGTACTCCTTCACTCGGCCCTCCGAGACCGCCTCGATGGCTCTGGAGCCCCGATCGCCGTGGGCGTCGAGGATGGCGCCGGCTACGTCGGGGGTGAGCTCACCCGCCTCGGCCAGCCGGTCGCGCCAGTCCTCGTCGGTCACGGACGGAGTTCGTGGGCCACGGGGCAAAACGCCACCGACTGGCGGCGTCGTTTGCTCCTGACGACGACGCCAGAGTGACCGCTTCCGTCAGCGTCAAACCCCGCCCGCGAGAGCGTCGATCCATGGACTGGCCCCGGATCCGTGCAGTGTGGACGCGGGTCCTCTCGCTGGCGTGGCCGGTGATGGCCGAACAGACGTTCCGGACGCTGATGCGGACCGTCGACATCGTCGTCACCGCGACGTTCAACCCCGCGAGCGTGGTCGCGATCGGTCTCGCGGACCTGTACGCCCGGCTCCCCCTCCGGATCGGGCTCGGCCTCGGCGGCGGCACGATCGCGCTCTCCTCGCAGGACAGCGGCGCCGCCGCCGACGCCAACCGCGACGAAGCCATCACGCAGGGGATCCTGCTCGGCGCGCTGCTCGGCATCCCGTTCATGCTGTTCGGCTTCTTCCTGAGCGAGTCGGCGATCCGCGTCTTCGGCGCCGGACAGGACGTCAAGAACCTCGATCGCGTGGTCCGGCTGGGTTCGACGTATCTCGCGATCATCTTCGCGACCGCGCCCGCCCGCCACGTCGCGCTCATCGCCGCCCGCGCGCTGCAGGGCACCGGCGACACCCGGACGCCGATGTACGTCAACGTCGTCGCGAACGCGCTGAACATCCTCGGCAGCCTCGCGTTCGGGCTGGGGTTCGCGCCGCTGGGCATCCCGCGGCTCAGGATCGTCGGCGTCGGGCTCGCGACTGCGGCCGCGAACGTGTTCACCGCGTCGATGCTCTGTCTCGCGATCTGGACCGACTGGTCGGAGGCCGACTTCGCGCTGCCGGACGACTGGATCATCGCCAAACAGCTGGTCGTCGTCAGCGCGCCGAAAGTCGCGGAGGGGTTCGCCTCGACGGCTGCGGAGTTCCCGTTCAACGCCATCCTGCTCGGCTTCGGCCAGCCGGTCAACGCGGGCTTCCAGATCGGTCGCCGAATGTACCAGCAAGTGACCGGCCCGCTCTCTCGGGGGTACAACGTCGCCGCCAGCGTCGTCGTCGGGCAGCGGCTGGGCGAGGGCGACGCCGACGGCGCGCGCTTCGAGGGGTGGGCGGTCGCCGCGCTCGGTCTGCTCACGGTGGGCAGCGTCGGCGTCGCGCTGGTGTTCGCCGCCGACACGTTCGTCTCGCTGTTCACGAACAACGCCGACACGGTCGGCTACGCGGTCGCGTTCGCACAGGTGTACGGGATCTGCGGCGCCGCGCTGGTCGTCTTCTCGGTGCTCTCCGGCGGGCTGCAGGGCGCGAGCGAGACGCGCATCCCCTTCGTCGCCCGTACCAGCGGCGTGTTCGGCCTCCAACTCGGCCTGACGTTCCTGCTGGGCGTCGTGCTCGGCAGGGGACCGCTGGGCGCGTACGTCGGTATCGGGGCCACCTACGTCTGGATGGCGCTGGTCGTCGCCGCTGGCTTTCACTTCACAGGCTGGGCAGACCGCGCTGCCGAGATGATGGAAGAGCGCGGGACGGACGCGTCGGCGTGGTGAGAAGGGGCAGGCTATCGGACGGATCGCCGGTGGTCAGCCGGGCGACGGCGTCAGTAGAGGTACTCGTCTTCGAGCGCCTTGTAGGCGGTCGCGGCTTCGATCTCCTCGTCCTCGGTCTCGAACCAGGAGAGCACGCGCTCGAAGCCGGTTTTCCGGCGCAGGTCTTCGGCACTGATAGCCATGACATCCGTCACCACACGCCGCAGGGAGATAAACGTTTCTCCGGAACCCAAACGCTGAAGAGGGGATTCGGCTCTCCGGGCCGGCCGGTGGAGGCGATACGTCTTAACCCATGAGGCCAATAAGCCTCGTAAGATGGCTCAGACGGGGAACCAGGAACTCACCGAGCGGTTCATCCAGTTCTACCGGAACTACTACCGGGAGGAGGTGGGGCGGCTCGCACAGGAGTACCCCAACGAGCGCCGCTCGCTCTACGTCGACTACAACGACCTGTTCACGTTCGATCGGGATCTGGCGGAGGACTACCTCGCAAAGCCCGAACAGATGCAGGAGTACGCCGAGGAGGCGCTCCGGCTGTACGACCTGCCCGCCGACGTGAGCCTCGGGCAGGCCCACGTCCGCCTGCGCGCGCTCCCCACGGAGCAGACCGTCGACATCCGCGATCTGCGGGTGCAGGACGACCACATCGGCTCGATGATCGCCGTGCAGGGGATCGTCCGCAAGGCGACCGACGTGCGGCCGAAGGTGACTGAGGCCGCCTTCGAGTGCCAGCGCTGCGGGACGATGAGCTACATCCCCCAGAGCGACGGCGGCTTTCAGGAGCCCCACGAGTGTCAGGGCTGTGAACGGCAGGGTCCGTTCTCGGTCAACCACGACCAGTCGGAGTTCGTCGACTCCCAGAAGCTCCGGGTGCAGGAGAGCCCCGAGGGGCTGCGCGGCGGCGAGACGCCCCAGAGCATCGACGTCGACGTCGAGGACGACATCACCGGCAACGTGACCGCGGGCGATCACGTCACCGTCACCGGCGTGCTCCACATCGAGCAGGTCACGCAGGGACAGGAGAAAACCGCCCTGTTCGACCTCTACATGGACGGAGTGACGATCGAGATCGAGGACGAGGAGTTCGAGGACATGGACATCACCGACGAGGACATCGCCGAGATCGTCGAACTCTCCAACGACCCCGAGATCTACGAGAAGATGGTCGGCTCCATCGCGCCGGCGATCTACGGCTACGAGGAGGAGAAGCTCGCGATGGTGCTGCAGCTGTTCTCGGGCGTGACGAAGCATCTGCCCGACGGCTCGCGGATCCGTGGCGACCTGCATCTGCTCCTGATAGGGGACCCTGGTACGGGTAAGTCGCAGATGATCTCCTACGTCGAGCAAGTCGCACCGCGTTCAGTTTATACCTCTGGGAAAGGATCGTCCGCAGCCGGTCTGTGTGTCACCGGGGACACACTGATCCACACCGCCGAGGGGTTCACACCAATCCGTGACCTCGCGGTCGACGAGCATCCCGAGCCGGTCGACGAAGAGACGGCAGCGCCGACGAGCCGCGAACTCTACACGTACGACCGCGAATCCGGCGCAGTCGAGACCAGCGAGAGTTCTCACGTCTGGCGGATGCCCGAGAAGCCCTGCCGACGGGTCGAGACGGCCCACGGGAAGGAGATCGAGGCCTCGACGAACACGCCGCTGCTCGTCTGTGGCGCGGACGGGTTCGAGTGGAAGGAAATCTCGGAGATCGACGCCGGCGACCACGTCGCCGTCCCGTCGTACACGAACGTCGAGCGAACGTCGCCCGACCCGACGGCGTTCGTCGAGTTCACCGAGGAGAAGCTGAAACCGAGCGACGAGTCGGCGACGATGCTCGTCGACGGCCTCCGGGAGGAGTTCGGAACGCTTCGGGACGCGGCCGCGGCGCTCGATCTCACGGAAGACTTCGTCTACGACTCACTACGGAACCGCCACCTGCCGCAGGACCGCCTCGACACAGTGCTCGACGCGATCGGCGCCGACCGCGAGGATGTCGATATCGAGCGGGCGATGCTCCGGCACGGCGGCGGCGTCACCATCCCCGAACGGTTCGACGCGGACCTCATGTACCTCGTCGGGCTGGTGTTCGGTGACGGCGACGTGATGGTCTCGCGGCGCGGCGGAAACCGCGGCCACGTTCGCATCTCGAACAGCGACGAGGAACTGCTTCGGGAAGCCGCCGACATCATGGCCGAGAAGTTCGACAAGCGCCCAGAGATCGAGTACCAGGACGACCGCGTCCCCTGCATCCGTCTCCACAGCGCGACCGTCGCCCGCTTCTTCAGCAACGTCGGCGTCGAGTCACCCAAAGACGACATCGCACTCGACCCGCGACTCACGACCGCAGAACACGCCGACGCGTTCCTGCGCGGGCTGTTCGACGCGGACGGATCGGTCTGTGGCCGCGACGACGGGGGATCGAGCGTTCAGTTCTCGACCGTCTGCTCACGGCTCGCCGGGCAGGTCCAACTGATGCTCGAAACGTACGGCGTCCGATCGCGGACGCGCGATCGTGACCGACGCGGGACGTACGAGCGCGCCGACGGCCACGAGATCGAGTCCACCTCCGTACAGACCCACCTCGCGATTTACGGGACGGAACTGGACACGTTCGCCGAGGAGATCGGCTTCCGTTCGACCACGAAATCCGAAGCGCTCTCGGAAATCGTCGAGGACGCCCCCCGCCGGGGAGAACGGCTCCCGGTCGGGGACGCGCTCCTCCGTGCCGACGGCGCTGGCGGACCGTTCTACCAGAACCTCAACCGCGGGGACAACCCGAGCCGAGCACGCGCGAGGGAGATGCTGGGCGATCGTGACCTCGGCGACGTCGAACCGATCGTCGAGGAGGCTGTCGAGGCTGACCTCGTCTGGGACGAAGTCGTCGCTGCGGAGGACACCGGCGAGAAAGAAGTGTTCGACCTCACAGTCCCCGAGACACACAACTTCGTCGGGAACGGCCTCGTCACGCACAACACCGCCGCAGCCGTCCGCGACGACTTCGGCGACGGCCAGCAGTGGACGCTCGAAGCCGGCGCGCTCGTGCTCGCTGACAAGGGGATCGCTGCCATCGACGAACTGGACAAGATGGACTCGGGGGACCGCTCGGCGATGCACGAGGGGCTCGAACAGCAGAAGATCTCGGTCTCGAAGGCCGGGATCAACGCGACGCTCAAGAGCCGGTGTTCCCTGCTCGGCGCCGCGAACCCGAAGTACGGCCGGTTCGACCAGTACGAGCCCATCGGCGAGCAGATCGACTTAGAGCCCGCGCTGATCTCACGGTTCGACCTGATCTTCACCGTCACCGACCAGCCCGACCCCGAGCACGACAGCCGGCTGGCCGAGCACATCCTGAAGACCAACTACGCCGGGGAGCTCCACACCCAGCGCGAGGAGAACCCCAACTCGGAGTTCACCGAGGAGCAGGTCGAGAACGTCACCGAGGAGGTGGCGCCGGACATCGAGGCCGACCTGTTGCGGAAGTATATCGCCTACGCCAAGCGGAACGTCTACCCGACGATGTCCGACGAGGCGAAGGACGCGATCGAGGAGTTCTACGTCGACCTGCGCTCGAAGGGCGCCGACGAGGACGCCCCCGTCCCCGTCACCGCCCGGAAGCTGGAGGCGCTCGTGCGGCTCGCGGAAGCCTCCGCGCGGGTCCGGCTCTCGGACACCGTCGAGGAGCAGGACGCCGACAAGGTGATCGAGATCGTCCGGAACAGTCTGGAGGACATCGGCGTCGACCCCGAGACCGGCGAGTTCGACGCCGACGTGGTCGAGACGGGGACGAGCAAGTCCCAGCGCGACCGGATCAAGAGCGTGAAGGCGCTGATCGGCGATATCGAAGAGGAGTACGACGAGGGCGCGCCGATCGAGGAGGTGCTCGACCGCGCCGGCGAGGTCGGGATGGACGAGGACAAAGCCGAGAAGGAGATCGAGAGCCTGCGCAAGAAGGGCGAACTGTACGAGCCCGTACAGGGGCACCTTCGAACCACCTGATCGACTCCCGCTTCGGGGCCTCGGGACGCTTATGGTCCCGGAGCCGCCACCACCGGGCGACGTGGACCACATCTCCGCGCTGCGCAACGTCGAGGAGGCGCTGCGGGCGTTCGAGAACGGCGAAGCCGATCTGGCGACCACTCAGCGGCGCGTCCAGTCCGTGCTTCAGAGCTACGCTACCGAGTTCGAGGCCGAGGAGCGCCGACCCTACCGCGCCCACGGCGAGGCGCCCGTCGACGGCGTCGTCGTCGTCGCGCCGGACGTGGAAACGGCAAAAGCGAGAGTTTTAGAGCTCACGGATACCGAGAGCGCGTCGTTCGACGTCGAACCACTTTGACTGTTCTCAGTATTGAGAAGTCGAAAAGGCTATGTTACCACCATGCGTACCTTGGGTAGAGAGGCACGCCCGTGACTGCAACGCAGACAGCCGAAACGATGCGCGAACGCTTGACGGGCGCGAACAGCACCCTGCTCCTCACCTCGTCGTTCACCGACGAACAGCACTGTACTGAGCTTCTACATCCCGACGACGCCGCCGAGACGAACGTTCTCTGGGTGTCCTACACGAAATCTCCGGACCAGCAGCTCCGGCGATGGCGCGAGCACACCGACGAGCGGCCGGCGGAGATGGGGATCGTAAGCGTCGAAGACTCGACGCGCTCGGTCGCCGCCGAGACAGGAGGCAGCAGCGGTCCCGGGGGGCCGTCGCTCCCGGAGACGAACGCGCCCGTCGAGACGGTGAACAGCCCCAACGACCTGACCGGGCTGGGCATCCGTATCACCGAGTTCCTCACGGACTGGGACGAGAAGAACGACAACCGAACCGTCGTCTGTTTCGACTCGCTGACCGCGCTCCTGCAGTACGTTGAACTCGAAACCGCCTACGAGTTCCTGCACATCATCACCGGCCGGATGGCGAACACCGACGCGTTCGCCCACTTCCACATGGATCCGGAGGCACACGACGATCAGACCGTCGAGATCGTCACCAGCCTGATGGACGCCGTCGTCGAGGTCGACGCGAGCGGCGAGGAGCGCATCCGGTCGCGCAAGTCTTAATTTTCCGCGGACAAAGCAGCAACTAATGCTGCTGGTCGCGACGTACTCCCGCGAGGCACGGACGAGTCTGCGGAACGTCTGTCGGGGGCACGAGGAAGCCACGGTCCGGCAGTTCGGGCGGGCAGCCCTGCTGACCGAGACCGAGTTCGGGGCGTTTCTCGCCCTCCGCTTGCGTGAGAAACACGGCGCCGACGTCCAGATCGAGCGGACCGAGCCGCTGAACGAGTACGAGTTCGTCCCGGAACGAGTCCGCGAGGCCGCCACGGCGTACGAACAGCGGGAGCATCCGAGCACGCCGTACCCGAAGTTCGCGGCCGGCACCGACCATCCCGAGCCGGCGGCGATGCAGGATCGCGAGCTCTGATGCGGGTCGTCGACGACGGCCGAGTCGTCGCCGACGGGCGCGCACTCGACCTCCGCGGAGAGCCGTACTCGCCGGCGACGGTTCAGGCAGCAATACAGGGCGAGCACGCGGCGCTGTCGATCGACTGTCCCGCCCCTTCGCGGTGGTGGGAACAACTCGCCGTTCCCGACGATGCGACGGAGTCGCTCTGCCGACTCGTCGCCGCCGCGCGGGCCCGAGGCTGCCGGTCCCCGACCGACCGAGCGCTGGCGGCCGCCGAGCGTGCGCTCCGCGAGCTCACGGTCGAGGCGGTCGACACCGCCGCGACGCGCCGACGGCTCGCCGACGCCGGAACCGAGGTGGAACGACTTCGAGAGGAGGTCGCGGCCGCCCGTGGACGCCTCCAGAGCCGGCGGGAGACGGGCGCCGACACCGCCGAAGCGGAGGCGGCGCTCGAAGACGCGACCCGACGTCTTTCCGAGGCCGAGACCGAGCGCGTCGCCGCCGAACAGGCCCACGAGACCGCACAGCGGCGGGCACGTGAGGCTCGCGACGCCCGCGAACGACGGCTCCGACTGCAGGACCGCGTGGCGAACCGCCGGCGGGAAGCCCGACGCGCGCTCGCTGTGTCGGTCGCCGACCAGTTCGCGGCCGCCGTCGACGCCGTCCCGGGTGAGGCGACGCTCTCGACGGAGCCGCTGAGCATCGACGGCGACGAGGTGACGGCCGCGCTGGCGGCGATCAGGGTCGCCGACCTCCGTGCACCGATCGTCGACGCGACGGACCGGTTCGACAGCGCGGCGGCGGCCGCGGACGCGCTCGACGCGCCCGTGATCCGGCTCTGACCCCGACCTTTTGAACGAACGGGCGGGCACCCCCGCAGATGGAGCTCGACTGGACACAGGAGTCCACTGCAGGGGTGACGCTGGTTCGGATCCGCCTCCGGAACGAGCGGGCGACCGACCGCCGAGTCCGGCTCCGGAACCGGCTCGACGGGCCCGTCCTGCCGCCACGACGCCACGGAACGCCCGCGGCCGGCTGGGACCGCGACGGCGTAACGCGAGTCGTTCCCGCCGGCGAAACCGTGGCGCTGGGGTACGCCTCGCCGGCACCGACAGCGACGCCGCCGGTGACCGTCGACGAGGTCGGTCCAGTCGAGGCGGAGCCGGACGACAGCACGCCGGCGGCAGCCCTCCGGGAACTCGGCGATCACCGACCGCCGCGGGTAGTACTCGGCCGGGAGAGTGAGAGCTACGGGGGCGAAACGGGTGGGGAGCGTTCGGTCGTCGGTCGAACCACGGACGCGATCGACGATCAGCGGGAGACCGTCGACAGGTGCTCGCAACGAGGCGCGTCACTTCCCGACGAAGCCGAAGCGCTCCTCGCCCCCTGTCGAACGCGAATCCGGACCGCGGAGGCGTTGAACGCCGCCGGGGTCGTGGAGGCGACCGCGCTGCTCGACGCAAACGGTGGCCTCGCCGGCGTCGAGTCGCTCGCCGCGGACCTCGACGCCGACGCGCGGGAGCTCCGGGCGCTCGCCCGGGCCGCGGAGGCGTTGGCTGCCCGCGCGGCCGCGACGACGCCGCCGACGGAGGCGCTCCGGAGGCTGTCGTGATCCTCGCCGTCGCGAGCGGGAAGGGCGGCGTCGGCAAGTCGACGGTGGCGTACAACCTCGCGGGCGCGCTGGACGGCGTCGTCGTCGACGGCGACCTCGGGATGGCGAACCTCCCCGTCGACTGCGGGCCCACGCTACACGACGTGCTGGCCGGGCGCGCCGACGCCCGCGAGGCCGTACAGGCGGGCCCAGTGACCGTCCTCCCCTGCGGCCGGTCGCTCGCAGGGGCTCGCGCGGCCGACGTGACGGAACTGGGCGACGCGCTCGTACCCGTCGAGCGCGACCACGGGACCGTCGTGATCGACTGCCCCGCCGGACTCCGCGCGGACGTGGGCGTGCCGCTGGCGGTCGCCGACGCCGCCGTCGTGGTCGCTTCGCCGGAGCCGTTCGCGCTCGCGGACGCGCTCCGGACCCGGGAGCTTGCACGCGAACTCGACGCGCCGCTGTCGACAGTGGTGCTGAACAGGGTCGTCGATGACCCGCCGACGCCGACGGTTCGCTCGGCGCTCGGTGCGCCCGTAGAGTCGGTTCCGGCCGACCCACGGGTCGGCCGGTCGATCGAGGCCGAAGCGCCGATCGTCGACGCCGCGCCGGGGAGCGAGCCGGCGGCCGCGTTCGCGTCACTGGCGGGGCGAGTCGAGCGAAGCGAGTGAGGAAAACCGCGCCTCAGTCCAGTAGCGCCTGATACGTCGTCCGGACGGTGACCGCGGTCACGTCCGCCACGTCGGCCGCCTCGGCCTGCGTGACCGTCTCGCCCTCGCGGCGAGCCGCGAGATAGAGCGCGCCCGCGGCGACGCCGCCGGGGTTGCGGCCGTTGGCGTGGCCCGAGTCGACTGCGTCCTCCGCGAGTTCGCGGGCGCGCCGGCGGACAGCCTGTCCGAGGTCGAGTTCGCTGGCGAAGCGGGCGACGAACTCCACGGGCTCGGCGGCCGAGACGGGCAGCCCGAGTTCGCGGTTCATCGCGTCGTACGCCGCGCGGTGTTCGTCCGCGGTCGCTTTCGCGGCGTCGAGGATCTCGTCGGTCGTACGTGAGACGCCCGCGACCCGGCAGGCGGCGTACACCGCCGCGCTGGCGAACCCCTCGATCGAGCGCCCGCGCAGCAGATCGTCGTTCTGTGCGGACTCGAACAGTGAGCAGGACTGATCGCGGATGCGGTCGGGCAGTTCGAGCGCGCCCATCAGCCGCCGGATCTCGGTGAACCCGTACACCTGATTGCGCTCGCGCTTCGAGCGGATCTGCGTCCGGCGGTGTTGGCGGCGCAGGCGCGACCACTTGCGGTTCTTCCCGCGGCCGTCGCGGCCGATCTCCGTCGAGAGCCCGCGATCGTGCCGGGAGCGGGTCAGCGGCGCGCCACACCGGGCCGGATTGCGGTCGTCGTCCTCGAAGCTGCGCCACTCGGGGCCGCGGTCGAGCCGGTCGGTCGAGACGATCAGTCCACAGCCCTCACAGACCGTCTCGTCGCCGTCGGCGGTCAGTCGCCCGTCACACTCGGGACAGCCGGTCGCACGCGTCGTGCTCATACTCGAAGATCGGTCCCGATCGGATACATAAACCCGGGTGGTTCCCGGGATCTCGACCCCGCTCCCGTCGGTCGAACGTACCGATAACCGGTACGTTCACGTACCGACACAATTTGTGGATAGTTCAATAGTGGAAACTGTTAAACTATATCGCGGAGAACCCTCTCGTATGACGCTCGAAGAGATCGCCGCCGGCATCGAGGTGACCGCCGAGCAGGAGACTCGCGGCGTCGCCGCCGTCGACGAGACGGGCGAGGCGCTGGTCGAGCGTCTCCGCCCGCACGCGGGGGCACTCCCCTGCACGCCGGAAGCCGCGGCGACGGTCGTCGAGATACACGCCGCGGGGACGAGCGTGGGCGAGAGCGCACGCGAGGCGGGGATCGCGCCCGTGACGGCCGCGAAGACGCTGCACCGCTGTGGCGTCTCCGGCGTGACGCCGCTGTCGCCGATGGCCCGGGAGATCGTCCGAGACTGGCAGGCCGGCGAGCTCTCCCGGGCCGAAGCCGTCGAACTGACGGGCGCGAGCGAGGCGGAGTTCGCGCTGGGGAGCTACATCGAGAGCCACGACGCCGACCCCGCGCTGTCGGCCGCGGTCGCGGACGTGGGCAGCCCCACCGACGACGATCCGCTCGCCGACGCGGTCGGCGACGTGGACGAACTGTTCTAGTCCCGCAGCGAGTCGACCGCCGCCGCGAGCCCGCCCGCCGCCAGCGGGAAGTCGAGTTCGCGGCCGAAAACGGCGTCCGCGGCGGCCGCGAGCGCGTCGACGCCCGTCGCGGTTTCGAGGCCGGCGGGTGTCTCGGCGTCGAACTGCGGGAGAACCACATCGGCGTCGGCCTCGGGGAACGCCCCCGTCCCCGCGCGGTCGACGGCGAGAACGGTGTCGGCGGTCGTCCCCACGTCCTGCAAGCGGCCGCGGGTCGTCTGGACCGCGTCGACGCCGCGCTCCGTCGCGGGGGCGACGACGGCCACGCGTTCGGCGGCCGTCACCGCCGCGACCGCGGGGTTGGCGCCCAGCGGCGGCGTGTCGATCAGCACGCGATCGAACGCGGTCGCCGCCTCGCCGATCCGCCGCTCCAGTTCCTGTGCGGCCTCGGGGGTCTTCGCCCGTGCGAGGCGCTCGAACGGCGCCCGCGCGGGGCAACAGACGGCTCGTCCCGGGTCGGGCAGCGCCTCGGCGTCGAGCGCCGTACGGTCGGCGTCGGGGTCGTACTCGACGGTCCCCTCGGAGAGCGGCCTGTCGCTGCCGTCGGTGACGAGCGTCGTCGCGTCCGGATCGATGCGGCCCGGGAGGTGGCGGGCGAGCCCCTGCGTGTCGTAAGCGGCGTCGAGCACCGCCACGTCGTCGCCGGCGGCGGCCAACGCGGTGGCGAGTTCGAGACAGCTCCGGGTCGTGCCTGCGCCGCCGGTCGCGCCGACGAGCGCCGCAGTCGAGAGCGCCATGCGTTTCTTTCCGCTCGTCTGTGTAGAAAAATCTTCGGCAGCGGTCGGCCGCGCGCCGCCGTCGGTATTTTTACTACCTGCGTGAGCGATGCCCACACAGAGATGGGACGGGTGAGCGATGACGGCTGAGTTCCCGGTCGACAGCGTCGTCGACGCACACGTTCACCTGATGCCCGAGCGGCTCATGCGGGCGATCCGGGACGCGCTCGGCGACGCCGCCGGCTGGACGTTCGACCACCCGACGGATCTGGCAGCGATGACCGAGATCCTCCGGGACGCCGGCGTCGAGGAGTTCTTCGCGCTGCCGTACGCCCACCGGCCGGGGATGGCCGAGGAGCTGAACGAGTGGGTCTGTGCGACGGCCGCGGCCGCCGACCACGTGGTGCCGTTCGCGACCGTCCACGCCGGCGACGACGACGTCGGGGGAATCGTCGAACGCGCGGTCGAGGCGGGCGCACGCGGGCTGAAGTTCCAGCTGCCGGTTCAGGGGTTCCCCGTCGACGACCCGCGGCTGGCGCCGGCGTACGAGGTGGCTGCCGCCAACGACCTGCCGCTGCTGGTCCACGCCGGGACCGCGCCGATGTTCCGGGACGACCCGAACGTCGGCGTCGACCGGTTCCGCTCGTTCCTCGACTCCTACGATCTCCGGGTGTGCGCCGCCCACATGGGCGCGTACGACGTGGAGGCGTTCTGTGAGCTGGCCCGGACCAACGAGAACGTGTTCCTCGATACGACGTTCACCATGTCCGCCGTCGCCGAGGAGCACATGGCGTTCGACCCCGACTCGGTCGCCGACGAGACGCTGATCGAGCTCTCGGCGTCGATCATGTACGGCTCGGACTTCCCGAACATCCCCTACCCGTACGAACAGGAGCGCGCCCACCTGCTGGGGCGCGACCTGCCGCTCGACACCCAGCGGGACATCTTCTCGCGGACGGCCCGTCGGTTCCTGGACGAGGCCTGACCGTCGTCGAATCCCGCGCTGATCGCCCCCATCCGACGTTTTTTGTCGGCCTGTGGTGAACACTGACACAGTATGGGAGAGCGAGGCCGGCGGCCCGTCACGGACGGTGAGGGGTCGGCGAACGACGACCCGGCGACCGGCGGCGCCGAGGCTACTGCCGACGAGGACGACCGGACGGCGCTCGTTCGGGAGCTGTACGACGCGATCCCGTTCCACCGCGAACTGGAGCTGGAGGTGCTCGCGGTCACTCCCCGGAAGGCGGAGACGCGGGTCCCGTTCGACGGCTCGCTGGTGGGTAACCCCGACCTCCAGGTGCTCCACGGCGGCGTCATCAGCTCTATCGTCGATCTCACCGGCGCCGCCGTGTTCATCGGGCACCGCGGTGACTACACCCCGACGGTCGACCTGCGCGTGAACTATCTGGAAGCCGCCGGGAAACACCCGCTGTACGCGACGGCGACCATCGAGCGCCGCGGCGAGAACATCGGCGTCGCGAGCGTGGAAGTCGAGTCCGGCGACGCGGTCTGTGCGACGGGGACGGGCGTGTACAAGCTGCGCGACTGAACGGCGCGGGCGGCGCCGCGATCAGTAGCGGTTGTCGACGATCCCGGTCTCGTCGAGTTCGTCGACCAGCGTCAGCTCGTCGGGGCTGACGAGCAGGCGGTCGCCGAGCGCGGCCCGGAGCTCGTCGACGGGGGCCTCGCCTTCACAGACGACCGTCAGCCGGTCGGTCGTCTCGGGCTGGTCGACCTCGATTCGGTACTCGCCGGTGAGTCCCGAAAAGCCCGCAAGCACCGTCTCGATGCTCTCGGGGTACACCTTCACGCCCTTGACTTTCAGCCGCTCGTCGGTCCGCCCGATGACGCCGTCGGGCATGACGAGCTCACCGTCGCGTTCCTCCAGCTCTGCGAGGTCGCCTGTCCGGTAGCGGATCAGCGGGATTCCCTCCTTCCGGGCGTGGGTGACGACGACCTCCCCGCGCTCGCCCGTCCCGAGCACCTCCCCCGAGTCGGGGTCGACGATCTCCACGACGGCGTAGTCGGTGACGACGTGGAGCCCGTCCTCCGCCTCGGTCTCGGCGGCGACGGGCATGATGTGTCGCGTGCCGAAGTAGTCCGTCGCCGTGCTGGCGCCGAGGGCCTCCTTGACCGCCTCCCGGCGGCCCGGAATGGAGGTGAACGGCTCGCCAGCGCCGACGAACGTGTCCACCTCGCCGCCCGCCTCCCCGACCTTCAGTGCGAAGCTCGGGTTGCCGATGAGCGCGTCCACGTCGAACTGGTGGGTGATGTCGGCGGCCTGCTCGGAGTCGCCGGGGCCGAGCGGGAACACCTCCGCGCCGAGCGTCTCCAGCGCCCGGTGGACGACGTAGCCCGTGCCGAACAGCTGGTAGCCGAACGTGTTGATCACGCGGTCGCCGGGCTCGATGCCGGCCCGTTCGAACACCTCGGCGTTGACGGCGGCCTGATGTTCCAGATCCTCCTGCGTGTCGAACACCGGCTGGAGATCCTCGCCCATCGGGGAGAACGTCACCATCGCGGCGCCGTCGTACAGCGAGCCGGTCGGCGGGTCGGCCTCGAAGTCGGCGACCAGCTCCTCGCCCGTCGTGAACGGGAGCTCCCGGAACGCGTCCCAAGAGTCGACGGCGTCGGGGTCGATGTCGGCGTAGAACTCGTAGTCGGTCGCCCGCGTCAGTTGCTCGCGGACGGCCGCGAGCGTGTCGGAATCGTACATCGAGTGGAGTAGGGATCCACGGTCACATAAATTTCCGTCCGGCTTTCAGTCGAGGTGGCGCGGCGGCGGGAAGCGGGCCGGTCAGTAGGCGAACGGCCACTTGCGGAAGTACTCCTTGATCTTGCCGAGCGCAGCCAACACCCCCTTGGGCTCGACCGCGAGGACGACGATGATGATGACGCCGAAGAACACCGGCACCGTCGCGGTGGCGTTCATCCCGGTCACGTCGCTGACGATGCCGAGCAGCTCGCGGAGGTTGTCCCGGATGAGCGTGACGACGCCCACGCCGAGCAGCGCGCCCCAGACCCGGCCGAGGCCGCCGAACAGCAGCATCACGTAGTGTTCGAGCGTGAGCGAGAGCGTGAAGTAGCCGGGGCTGATGAAGCCGATCTGGAACCCGTAGAGACCGCCGGCGACGCCGATCATGAAGCCGCCGATGCCGAACGCGAGCAGCTTGTTCTTGAACACGTTGACCCCCAGCACCGCCGCCGAGAGGTCGTTCTCGTGGACCGCACGGAACGTCTTCCCGATGCCGGTCCGGGAGAGGTTCAGCGACAGCAGCGCGAACAGCAGCACCGCGACCAGCGCCAGGTAGTACTTGTCGAAGGTGCTCCCGACCTTCGCGACCGGGCCGAGCAGCCCGACGTCCGAGGGGAACTGCTGCTGGGAGCCGCCGTGGATGAACGCCGCCTGCCCGTTGTTGAAGAACCACTCCGAGATGAACTGGAGCGCGAGCGTCGAGATGGCGATGTAGAACCCCTTGACGCGGAACGAGGGGAGGCCGAACCCGACGGCGACGATCGCCGACATGACGCCGCCGATGGCCAGCGCCGGCAACAGCCCGGCGCCCGCTTCGAGCAGCCGGCTCGTCGAGTAGGCGCCGATGGCCATGAACGCCCCCTGTGCGAGCACGATCTCGCCGGCGTACCCCAAGATGACGTTCAGCCCGAGCACCGCCACCCCGAAGATGTACGCCTGTGTCAGGAGCGTCAACGTCCCCCCTTCGAACAGGAACGGGGCGAGGAACGGCAGTGGGAGCCCGAGCGCCAGCGCGATCTTCTGGGTGCGCCAGCGGACCAGCCCCATCCGAGAGGTGTAGTCGGTGAAGTACTCACCGCAGGGCATCGCGCCACCTCCGTCCCGCGGGCTCGGTGTCGGCCCGCCGTCGGGCCGTCGATACGTCGTCGGTGCGCCTGAGGGCGCGTGAGTCGTGTCCTGCCATTCTCAGAGCCTCTCGATGCGCTCGGTGCCGTACAGGCCGTACGGTTTCACCATGATCACCACGAGGAGGAAGATCAACGGGAGGATCTCCCCGAAGCCGGCGCCGAAGTTCGCCTGCACGTCCAGCAGCGGGACGACGACGGCGGTCCCGCCCTCGAGGTAGTACGAACCCAGCTCTTGGAGGAGTCCGACGACGATGGACCCGATGAAGGCGCCGGGGATGCTGTCCAGCCCGCCGAAGACGACCGCGGCGAAGATGATGATGCCCGTCGTCTCGATGGAGAAGGCGGCGCCCCCGCTGGACATCGCCAACAGGATGCCGCCGATCGCGGTGACGGCGATGGAGAGCGTCCACGCCAGCGCGATCGTCCGCTCGATCGAGACGCCGAGCACCATCGCCGCCTGCTCGTCGCTCGCCGACGCCCGGAGGATGGAGCCGGTGACGGTGCTCCGGAAAAACAGCATCAGCACGCCAACCACGATCAGGGCGATGACGACCGCGACGGCGTAGGCGCCTTGGATCGACGCGCCGAGCGGGAGCCCGACGGACCAGTCGAACGCCAGCTCCGCGGGGTACGCCTTGAAGTTCCGGCCGAACAGGAACGCGATGAACCCCTCGAAGATCCCGCCCAGCGCCAGCGTGACGATGATGACCGACAGTACCGGCTCGCCGATGAACTGCCGGAACACGACCCGTTCGAGCGCGAGGCCGAGCCCCACGCCCACGAGTATCGTGAGCACGACGGCGAGCCACGCCGGCAGCGCCGTCGGAAGGATCGCGGCCGTCCCGAAGATGACGACGCTGTAGGCGCCGACCATCGCGATCTGGCCCTGTGCGAAGTTGAGCACGCCGGTCACCTTGTAGATGAGCGAAAAGCCCATCGCGACCAGCGCGTACAGCGCGCCGAGGCCGATGCCGGAGACGGCGATGTCGAAGAAGGTGGAAACGTCCACCATTACTCCATCACCACCCCGAGGTCGGCGTCCTCGTCGATCGGTTCGTCCACGTCGACGACGCGCATCACGCCGCGTTCGTCGGACTCGCGCCCGTCCTGATAGGTGATCGTTATCTCCATCTCCACGCTGTCACTGCCGTCGTAGAGCGCCTCCACGACGTCGTCGTACCGGTCCATCACGACTTCCCGGCGGAGCTTCCCGGTTCGGGTGAGCTCGCCGTCGTCGGCGTCGAACTCCTTGAACAGGACGATGAACCGCTGGATCGGGTTGTCGAGCTCTTCGTTGGTTTCCGCGACCACGTCCCGCATCAGCTCCAGCACCTCCGGTTTCTGGGTGAGGTCGCGGTAGCCGGCGTACTGGATGTCCCGCTGATCGGCCCACTCGGCCACGTTGTTGAACCGGACGTTCAGCACCGCCGTCAGGTCCTCGCGGCCGTCGCCGACGACCATCGCCTCCTTCAGGTAGGGGTTGAACTTCAGCTTCGTCTCGACGCTGATGGGGGCGATCGCGGTGCCGTCCTGCATCTCCATCACGTCGTCCATCCGATCGAAGATCTTCACGTGCCCGTCGTCGGTGAGCGCGCCGAAGTCGTCGGTGTGGAGCCAGCCGTCCTCGATGGCGGACTCGGTCTTCTCGGGCATCCCGTAGTAGCCCGAGGTGACCACCGGGCCGCGGACGACGAGTTCGCCCTCGGGGGTGATCCCCACCTCGATGTTCGGGAACACCTCGCCGACGGTGTCGACCTGTACGTCGTCGTCGCGATGCATCGTCACGAACCCACAGACCTCGGACTGGCCCCAGATCTGCTTCAGCGGGACGCCCATCGCGTGGTAGTACTCGAAGTGGTCCTCGCCGAGCGGGCCGCCGCCGGTGTAGACGTTCTTCGCCCGCTTCAGCCCGATCTTGTCGAGGATGGGGCGGTAGGCGACCCAGTAGGAGAGCCAGTGGGCGGCCCGCAGCGTCGCCGGCGGCTCCTCGTCGTTCTTGTCGCCGATGACGTACTCCGCGTACCGCTCGCCGATGCTCATCGCCTTGTCGTACACCCACTTCTTGAACCGCGTCGTGTTCTCGATCTTCGCCTTCACGTCGGCGACCCACGCCTCGTAGCGGTTGGGCGAGGAGAAGATGATCTCGGGGCCGATCTCCCGGAGATCCTCGTCCTCGGTCTCGGGCTGTTCGGGGAAGTTCGCGGTCCAGCCGCCGACAAACGCCGCCGCGAGCAGGATCATCTGCTCGCCGACCCACGCCATCGGGAGGTAGGAGAAGTAGTCCGACTCCTTGGGCAGCGGGTCGATGTCGATGGCGGCGTTCGCGAGGTTCACGAAGTTGAAGTGCGAGAGCCGGACGCGCTTTGGCATCCCGGTGGTGCCCGAGGTGGGAGCCAGCATCGCCGTCGTCTCGGGGTCGACGGTGGTGATCTGCTGGTGGAGGTAGTCGTCGGCGACGTCGCCCGAGGAGAGGCGCTCCGCGCCGCGGTCCTCGACGTCCTCGTAGGCGACGATGTCGGGGTCGTCGGGGCCGACCTTCTCGCCGTTCTCGTACCGGAACATCCCCTTCTCGTCGCGGTAGATGATGGTTTCGAGCGACGGCACGCTGTCGGCGACCAACAGCAGCTTGTCGACCATCTCTTGGTCCTCCGCGTAGACGATGCTCGGCTCCAGCAGCTGGAGCTGCTTCTCGATGTCCTCGGGGAGCATGTCCTCGTAGTTCGGCGCGGCCATGCCGCCCAGCGACTGGGCGGCGATCCACGCCCACAGCTGGTGGGGACGGTTGTAGCCGATCGTGAACAGCACGTCCTCCTCGCCGAACCCCAGCTCTTCGAGCCCGAGCGCGAACTGCTCGACGCGCTCGTAGTACTCCTCCCAGGTGAACTCCTGCCAGACGCCGTAGCGCTTCCAGCGCAGGGCGGTGTCCTCCGGGTGCTCCTCGGCGTGGTCGACGAGAATCTCCGGGAGCGCCCGGTCGGAGACGATCTCGACGGTCTCGTCGTCCGGCGCCGTGAGCACGCGGTCGATGGTGAGCCCCTCGGCGTCGTCCTCGGCCACGTCAGTCCACCCCCGTGTAGACGCGAGCGACTTCCGGGTCCTCGGTGACCGCCGCCGGCGGCCCCCGCGCGATGACGCCGCCTTTCTGCATCACGATCATCCGGTCGGAGACGGCGGTGACGACCTCCAGGTCGTGTTCGATCATCACCAGCGTCATCCCCTCCTCCTCGTGGAGGTCGGTGAGGAAGCGGATCATGTCGTACTTCTCGTCGAATGTGAGGCCGCTCATCGCCTCGTCCAGCAGCAGGACGTCGGGTTCGAGCGCGAGCGAGCGAGCGAGGTCGACCCGGCGCTGGACACCGAGGGGGAGCGCCGACACGGTCGCGTGGCGGTGCTCCCAGAGTTCGAGGTAGTCGAGTATCTCCTCGACCCGGCGCATGTTCCGTGCCTCGACCTGCCGGCCCTTGCCGTAGAACAGCAGCGACGACAGCAGGTTCGGACGTTCGTGGACCGCACGGACGGTCATCACGTTCTCGAGGACGTTCTCCTCCTCGAACAGTTCGAGCCCCTGGAACGTCCGGGCCAGCCCCTGTCGCGCCCGGTAGTGGGCCGGACGGGCGGTGACGTCCTCGCCGTTCAGATACACCGCCGCGCCGGGGTCCGGCGAGTAGAAGCCGTTGAGGATGTTCAACAGCGTCGTCTTGCCGGCGCCGTTCGGGCCGACGATGGACACCCACTCGCCGCTGTCGATCCCGATCGTCACGTCGTCGACGGCGGTGATGGAGCCGAACGTCTTCGTCACGTCGCGACAGCCGATGACGGCCTCCTCGGGGCTGACGTGAGCGCCCTCCCGGAGCGAGGCCGCACGCTGGTCGGCGGCGGCGTCCTCGGCGCTCATCAGGTCCACCTCTTCCGGATCTTGTAGTGTCGGATGTCGGTGTAGCGGGAGTCCTCGCTCGACGTCCCGAGGTAGAACTCCTTGATCTCTTCGCGCTGGACCAGCTGGTCGGCCGGGTCGTGGAGTTCGATCTGCCCGTTCTCCATGACGTAGCCGTAGTCGGCGATGTCGAGGGTCCGCTTGGCGTTCTGGTCGGCGACGATCATGGTGATGTCCTCCTGCTCGTTGATCTCGACGAGCGTCTCGAAGATGTCCTGAACGAGCTTCGGCGCCAGCCCCAGCGAGGGCTCGTCGAGCAGAAGCAGCTCCGGCCGGTGGATGAGCGCCCGGGCGATCACCAGCATCTGCTGTTGGCCGCCGCTGGCGTAGCCCGCTTTCAGATCCATGATCTCCTTCAGCTGCGGGAAGTAGTCGAACGCGATGTCGTAGTCGTCCTCGTCGAACCGGAAGCGGCGGCCGCCGCGGTAGAGGCCACACCGGAGGTTCTCCTCGACGGTGAGGTCCTCGAACACGCGACGCCCCTCCAGAATGTGGGTGATGCCGCGGTTCACCATCTCGTTGGCGCCGAAGTTGGTCACGTCCTCGCCCCGGTAGAACACCTTCCCGCGGCTGACTTCGCCGCGTTCAGTCCGTCCGATACCGCTGATCATCTTCAGGATGGTGGACTTCCCGGCGCCGTTGGGGCCGAGCAGCGCGACGATGTCCCCCTCGTCGACGGACATCGAGACGCCCTGCACCGCCAGGAAGTGGTCGTCGTAGACGATCTCGACGTTGTCGAGCTCGACGACGGCCCGGTCGGCGTCGGACTCGCCGGTCCCCACCGCTTGCGATTCGGCCGTCATCACAGTCCGATCCACTCGTCACGCCGGGGGAGCTCGACGGTCGTGTCGAAGCTGAGCGAGCCGTCGGTCACTTCGAACAGCCGCCCGGTCATAGTGGGCCGGCGGTCGTCCTCCGCGTAGGTGAACGGCTCGGCGAGCCCCTCCATGTCGTCGTCTTCGATGCCGAACATCCCGTTCCGGGCGTTCACGCCGCTGGTCGGGTCGTCGTCGTTGTCGATGGCGTTCTGGAGCCCCTTCAGCGCGAGTAACGCGTGGATGACGCCGCGGACGTAGTTGAGCTGGGCGACCTCGGTGTTGTCCATGCTCCGGTCCTCGCGCTCGAAGTTGGCCTCGATGATGTCGGCGCCGAGACCGCCGCTGTCGAGCGCCCCCTGGAACGTCTTGAACGCGTTGACGTAGCGGACCCCCTCGAACAGGTCGGGCGACTCGGAGACCACCCGCTCGTCGACGGTGTAGGTGAGCCCACACACCGTCACGTCCGGGTACACGTCCTCCTTGTCCTGGAGCAGCACCCGCATCGGTGCGGACGTGTTCTGGTGGATCAGGTAGTCGACGTCGCCGTCTCTGGCCTGCCGGAGCTGTGTCGTCGCGGAGTTGGCCGTCAGCGGGAGGTTGATGTCCGAGCCGACTTCCAAGCCGAGCTCCTCGGCGTACTGCTTGCCGCCTTCGACCGGCGCCTGCCCGAACGGGTTGTTCGAGAAGATGAACGCGATCTTCGCCTCGGGATCGTTGTCGGCGATCCACTTCAGGTGTGCCCGCGCCTGACTCGTGTAGTCGAGGTTGCCGAAGAAGTTGTACGGCGCCTCCTCGGTCACCAGGTTCGCGGAGTACGACGCCGAGATGTAGACGATCTCGTCCTCGGCGACGGTGCCCGAGAGCGCCTCGGTGTCCGCGGTCCCCCAACCGATGATCATCGGCGGCTCGTCGCCCGACGTGTACTCCTGATACAGCTGCTGGGCCTCCGGTACCTCGTAGGCGTAGTCCTCGTTGGGGTGGTCAATCTCCCGCGAGAGGAGGTCGTTCTCGTTGATGTACGCGATCGTGTCCCGGGAGCCGATCGCGGCCGGCCGCCCGACGTCGGACGTGCCGCCGCTCTCGTCGTAGATCCCCGGTACTGTGATGGCGTTGGACTCCCCGCCGCCACCAGCACAGCCCGCGAGCCCGAGCGCGACCCCGCCCGCCGCCGCAGTTTTCAGCAGCCGTCGCCGTCCCACCGTCGTCTCGAACGTGTTCTCGTCGTTACGTGGCATTATGTAACACGCACCAATGGAGGTATACATCATATTTAATGGTTGGGTTGAGATACGCCGACGCGAACGCGAAGCGGGGGGGTCGCCGCGGGGAAACAGTAAAACACTCCCCCGCCTATTCCGTGGCATATGTACACGTTCCTCGTGGGGATCGACGCCGACGAATCCCGCGCGCTCGCACAGGCAAAGACTCTCGCCGAACTCCCGCTGGAGGCGGACGCGGTGCGTGCGGTTCTCGTCCACTCCTTCGAGGAGAAGACGAAGGGGAGCACCGTCGAACAGGTCAAGGCCGTGCGTGTCGCCCGGGACCGGCTGGAGGACGCCGGCATCGACGTCGAGCTCGAAGGGTACGGCGGCGACGCCGTCAGGGCGATCCTCAACGTTGCGAAGGAGCATGACGCCGACCAGATCGTCCTCGCCGGGCGCAAGCGGACCCCGACGGGGAAGGTCCTCTTCGGCAGCGTCACACAGAGCGTCATCCTCGACACGGAGCGACCCGTGCTCGTCTGTAGCGCCGACGAGGAGTGAAACGGGGACGACTGACGACCGCGGGCGGCCGCAAAACCAGTACTAATGTACCGGGGGAGCCTGTGGGAATGTGAAACACAACCATGGATTTCGACAGTAGCTCCGAGCAGGCGATGATCCGCTCGACCGCGAGCGAGATCGCGTCGCAGTTCGGGCCGGCACACTGGCGCGAGAAGGAGAAGAACGGCGAGTTCTCGGAGGCGTTCTGGGACGAGCTCGGCGAGGCAGGGTTCCACGGGCTGTTGATCCCACAGGAGTACGAGGGCGCCGGGATGGGGATGCAGGAGATGGGCGTCGCGATGGAGACGCTGTGTGCGGAGGGGTGTGGGATGGCTGGCACTTGGTACCTCGTGCTCACGGCCGGGATGGCGGCCGTGGGCATCCGCGAGCACGGCACCGAAGAACAGAAGCAGCGCTACCTCCCCGACATCGCGGCCGGCGACCGGAACTTCTCGATCGGCATCACCGAGCCCGAGGCCGGGACGAACACGCTCAACGTCGCGACCCGCGCCGAGAAAGACGGCGACGAGTACGTGCTCAACGGGCAGAAAGCCTGGATCACGTTCTCGGACCGGGCCGACAACATGATCCTCGTCACGCGGACTACCCCCCGCGAGGAAGTCGACCGCGGCACCGATGGGATCAGCCTCTTCGTCGTCGACATGGACGACCCGGGGATCGACGTGGAGCCGATCGACAAACACGGCATCAACTACTCGAAGTCCTGTGAGGTGTTCATCGAGGACGTCAGAGTTCCCGAGGCGAACCTGCTCGGCGAGGAGGACCGGGGCTGGTGGCCGTTGGTCGACATGCTCAACCCCGAACGCATCGGGTTCGCCGCCGCCGGCACCGGCATCGGGAAGCTCGCGGCCGAGACGGCGATCGAGTACACTAACGACCGCGAAGTGTTCGGCCAGCCGATCGGCACCCACCAAGCGGTCTCGTTCCCGATCACGAAAGCCTACGCCCGGATGGAGACCGCCGCGCTCATGCGCGACAAGGCGGCGTGGCTCTACGATCAGGGCGAGGACTGTGGCTACGAGTCCAACGTCGCGAAGGCCACCGCCGTCGAGGCCGGCATCGAGGCCGTCAAACAGTCGATGCAGGCGTTCGGCGGCTGGGGGTACGCCACGGAGTACGACGTCGAGCGCTGGTGGCGCGAGATCAACCTCACGCGGCTGGCACCGGTGAGCCAGCAGATGGCGTACAACCACATCGGCCAAGAGCTCGGCTTCCCGAAGTCCTACTGAGCGACGGCGTCAGTCGCCGCGGATCGTCGCGGCGATCTCGTCGAGCTCCTCGTCGGTGGGCGAATCGCTCGCCGGGGAGATCGTGTGGAACGAGCCGCCGCCGTCGCCGTCGAACCGCGGGACGAGGTGGACGTGCGTGTGGGGGATCTCCTGTCCGGCGGCCTCGCCGTCGTTGATGCCGATCGACACCGCGTCGGCGTCGACGGCGTCCTCGACGGCCGCAGAGAGCTCGTGAACCGCCTCGAACAGCTCGGCGGCCTCCTCGCCCGGGACGTCCTGTAGCCGCCCGTAGTGCTGCTTGGGGACGACGAGTGTGTGCCCGGGCGCGAGCGGGTTCGCGTCGAGGAACGCGACCGCGTGATCGGTCTCCTCGACGATCCGCCCGGGGATGTCGCCGGCGACGATGCGACAGAAGATGCAGTCTTCGGCCATGGGCGGGCGTTGGACGGCTCGGGCCATGAAACCTCGGGCCGGCCCCGACCACCGGCGACCCCGCGACACGATCGCCCTCACGGAATCCGCCGTCTTCGGGGGCGAGCACGCCGGTTCGCGATCCGGGGAAAACCTTATTCGTCGCCGATCTATTGGTGGATTGAGAAAACGAATGGGACAGTGTCGATACACGTTCGACCGAGCGTCGGCGGAGGGGGCGCCGGAGTCGCTCGACGGCTGGTCCTGTCCACACGAGGCTCATCCGGAGACGGCGCGGTGTGTGTTCCACCTCTCGCCGGCCGAACGGGACGAACTCGGCGTCGACGACGAGGCGGTGGTCGATGCGTTTCTGGATCGGGCGCTCGGATCGGGCGAGGCGGCCAAGCAGTTCGTCGGCGCCCAGTTCGGGGAGATGGACCTGCGGCGGCGGATCGTCGCCGCCGACGACCGGCACCCGATCGACCTCCGGTACGCGTCGGTCGAGGGGACGTTCGACATCCGGCACGCCGTCGTCAGCCAGCCGATCCGGCTGAACGGTGCCGAGATCGGGACGCTGGCGTGTCGGGACGCGACCGTCGAGGGCGAGTTCGAGTTCGTCGGCGGCCGCTGTACCGGCGCCGTCGAGGGGGTGGAAGTCGTGTTCGAGGGCGACGTGGACTGGCGGGACGCCACCTTCGAGGGGCCGGTCACCCTCGACGAGGCCCGGTTCGAGGGCGACGGCGCGATCGGCGGGGCGCGGTTCCGTGAGGACGCGCAGTTCCGCGGGGCGGAGTTCCACGGGGAGACGAACCACCTCGACGACGACATCTCCTTCGAGGCGGCGGCGTTCGATGGGCCGGCGTCGTTCGCGAACGCGGAGTTCGAGCACGCCGACTTCGGCGGCGTCACGTTCCGGGGGTCGGCGTCGTTCGCCGACACCGTGTTCGACGGCAGGGGCGAGTTCGTCGGCGCCCAGTTCGAGGCGGCCGCCGAGTTCGACGACGCCTATCTCGACGGCGGGACGTTCCACGACGCCACCTTCGAGGCGTCCGTGACGTTCGACGCGACCGAGTTCGACCGCGACGGCGTGTTCACCGACGCGACCGTCGAGGGCGAGGCCTCCTTCGAGGAGGTTCGCTTCCGCGAGGACGCGAACTTCGCGGGGGCGGCGTTCGAGTCGAGCGTGACGTTTCTCGGCACCGAAGTCGAGGGCGGAGACAACGTCGTCGACGACGACGCCAGCTTCGAGGGGGTGAGGTTCGGGGAGGCGACGTTCGACGCCGTCCAGTTCCGCTACGCGACGTTTACGGACGCCACCTTCGCGGGGACGGCGAGCTTCGAGGAGACGACGTTCGACGACGACGGCGTGTTCACCGGGGCGACGTTCCGCGAGCCCGCCAGCTTCCTCGAATGTCGATTCCGTGACGACGCCGCCTTCGACGACGTGGGCTTCGAGGCGACGGCGACGTTCGACGGCGCCGAGTTCCAGGGCGGCGCCAACACGAAAGACGAGGACGCCACCTTCGAGAACGCGACGTTCGGCGGGGAGGCGTCGTTCCACCGGGCTCGCTTCCGCGCCGCGACGTTCGCGGGCGCGACGTTCGCCGCGACCGCGGTGTTCGCGTCGGTCCACTTCGACCGGGCGGCGACGTTCGAGAACTGCACCTTCGGGGGCGAACCGACGTTCGACGACTGTCGGTTCCGCGGCGCCGCGACGTTCGCGGACGCGACGTTCGGGGCCAACGCCGGTTTCGAGTCGGTCGTGTTCGACCGAACGGCCACGTTCGACGACTGTACGTTCGAGGACGAGCCCCGCTTCGACGAGAGCCGCTTCCGGGGCGATGCGGACTTCGTCGGCGCCGTCTTCGAAGGCGAGGCGTGGTTCCAGGGCGTCGAGTTCCAGGGGCGATCACGGATCCTCGAAGGGGACGTGAGCTTCCGGAACGCGATCTTCCGCGGGGTCATCCATTTCGAGCGGGCGGAGTTCGGCTTCGCCGTGTTCGACGACGCGGAGTTCCGCGACAACTGTTCGTTCGCCGATACGTCGTTCACCGACAACGCGACGTTCGAGACGGTGCAGTTCCGGGGGAACGCCACGTTCGAGCGGGCGGTGTTCGTGGCGAGTGCGGAGTTCGAGGGCGCGACCTTCGCGGGCGTCGCGGAGTTCAGCGAGGCGGAGTTCCGGGACAACGCGAGCTTCGAGGGCGCGACGTTCGCCGGCACGACGACGTTCAAAGGGGTGAGCTTCCACGGGAGCGAGACGGTCGTGGAGGACGACTCGTCGTTCGCCGGGGCGACGTTCGAGAACGACGTGACGTTCGCCCGCGCACGGTTCCGGTTCGCCAACTTCACCGACGCGACGTTCGGGGGCAGAGTGGAGTTCACGGAGGCCATCCACGAAGCCGGCGCTGACTTCGACGGCGCCGAAGTGGCGGGCCGCTTCGACGCGACGGAGGCACAGTACGACGGCACCGTGACGGTCGACGGAGCGACGTTCCACGCGCCGTGTGATTTCACCGACGCGGCGTTCGGCGGCGACACGGCACTCAACGGCTCCATGGTCGCGTTCCAGAACACGACGTTCGACGACGTGGTGTCGTTCGCGGACGCGAAGTTCGGGCCCGTCGCGTTCGACGACACCGCCTTCGGCGCCGGCGTCACCTTCGCCGGATCGAGGTTCGAAGAGACGTTCGATCTGACCATCGAACCGGTCGACGCCGAGACGGTCGTCGACATGTCCGGCGTCTCCTTCGCGGACGGGCGGATCGCCCAGCCCGCGGACGGGGCGGTGTTCTACGACATGGAACAGGCCGTGCTCCGGGACGTCAAACTCGAAGGGAACGCGGGGACCGACGAGCGCGAACTGTTCGACTACTTCCGGTTCTGTCACACCGAGTTCGAGGACTTCGACTTCTCGAAACACAACGAGGAGCTGGCACGGACCGACTGGACGATCCACGAGTTCGGGTTCGACGGCTCGGCGGACGAGCCCCGAGAAGTCACCGACGGCGGGGAGTCGATGCCGACGCCGGACCACCGTATCGGCCCAGTCGAGTCGCCCTCGAAGCTCGAATCGACGTACTTGAAGGCGAAAAACAGCGCCGGCGCGTTCGGCCACCGGAAGGCCGCCGCCGAGTTCTTCATCAAGGAGCTCACCTACCGCCGCAAGAAGAACGTCCGGGCGTTCACCCACGGCGGGGGGACGGTCCGTGACCGCCTGACCGCCGGCGGGAAGGCGCTCGGCAACTGGGTGCTCTACCAGACGTGTGGCTACGGGGAACGCCTCTGGCGGGTCGTCTACGTCTCCAGCGTGCTCGTGTTCATGTGGGGGGTGTTCTACACTCTGTTCACCCGGGGGACGACCGGCGCGGTCGAAGCCAACGCCCTCGAAGGGCCGCTGGCGCTGTTCACCCCCGGCGGCGTCATCACCCTCGGGAAGAACGTCTACTTCAGCATCGTGACGTTCACGACGCTCGGCTACGGCGACGTCCAGCCCGTCGGCACCGTCGCCCGGACGCTCGCCGGCATCGAGTCGTTCGTCGGCGCGTTACTCGTCGCGCTCGTCGTGTTCGTCCTCGGCCGGCGTGTGGCCCGCTGAGAGTCACTCCGTCGCCCACTTGAAGAAGCCGAGGCTGATCGCGAGGATCGCGGCCCCGGCAGGGATCACGAGGAACCGCTCGATGTCCGTGATCTGGTCGGCGTTCGCGACCATCTGCTCGAAGAACTTGATCGCGAGGATGACGAGCACGACCTCGATGAGCTTGTTCTTGAGCTCGCCGGTCGACTCGAACTTGAACCAGTCGGGGCGGATGCTCGACCGCTCGGCGGGGTCGAGCTCGCTGATGAAGAAGTCGTAGATGCCGAAGGAGAAGATGACGAGGATGATGCCGACGAGGAACGCGTCGAGCGCCTTGATGATCGGGAGCGTCACCTCCTGTGAGCTCCCGAGGTGTTGGCCGATGACCAGCGCCGACATCGCCTTCGCGGTGTGGTAGGTGCCGTTGGCGAACATCACGGTCGAGCCGATGAACGCCACGATGACGGGGACGAGCAGCGTGTACCTGAGCGCGAAAAAGCGCGACTCGAAGTGTCGGTTCAGCCACTGCTCGCTGCTGCCCATCTCGAGTTCCTCCCCCCCGTCGGACGCGTGGCCCCCGGGCTCGCCCGCCTCGACCGTGTCTCCGTTTGCCATGGTGGCTCGGAGTTTTCGATGCACCATCATTATAGTAGTGATTAGTCCACACGCTGATACGAATTCGAGATCGGGGCCAACAGTCGCGATAGCGGCCGGTACCGAGCGTTCCAGCCCACCCATGTCAGATAGCCACGTACTTTTTTGTGTCAAGAGAGGAACGCCATACGCGTATGTCTGGGGACTGCGCGTACACGTTCGACCCGGATTCGGCATCACGGTCCGGCGACCGTGACAGTTCGCTCACCGAACCGTGGTCCTGTCCCCACGAGGCACACGACGAGAGCGAGTACTGTGTCGTCCACATGTCGCCCGAGGAGCGCACGGAGCGGGGCGTCGACGACAGCGAGGTGGCAGCCGCCGTCGAACGCACGGCGGAGTCGGCAGGGCGCGAGCGGAAGCAGCTGATCGGCGGGAACTTCGTTGATCTGGATCTCTCGTATCTGGTGGTGGAGACGGGCGATCAGTTCCCGCTCGACCTCCGGCACGCGACCGTCTCCGGGACGCTGTCGCTTGCGACCGCGGAGCTCCGCCAGCCGCTCGACCTCCGGCACGCCTCGATCGGTGACGTGGCGTTCGAGGAGGCCGTGTTCCGGGAGTCCGTCGACATCTCCGACGCGACGATCGAGGGGGAGTTCGACGCCGCGCACGCGACGTTCGCGGGCGACGTGGACCTGATCGGCACCCGCTTCCGCGGCCCCGTCTCGCTGGAGGAGGGGCGGTTCCACGGCGACACCTGCCTCCGGCACACCGAGTACGACGAGCCCGCCGTCTTCGACGGGGTGGAGTTCCGGGGTGACGCGAACCTCCTCGACGACGACGCCTGCTTGGAGGACGCCGTGTTCCACGACCGCGCCTCGTTCCGGAAGGCGGAGTTCCGGTACGCCGACTTCGTCGGCGCCACCTTCGAGGCGGTCGCCGACTTCGACGAGGCGACGTTCACCGGCGACGGCGAGTTCCGGGAGGCTCGGTTCGAGGCCGACGCCTCGTTCCGCGGGGTGGAGTTCCGCGGCGACACGAACGTCGAGATCGACGACGCGGACTTCAGCGGCGCCGAGTTCGGCGGCGACGTCGACTTCACCAACGGGCAGTTCGCGCTCGGGAACTTCGCGGGGGCGACGTTCGCCGGCGAGACGCTGTTCACCGAGGCCGCGTTCGACGAGGACGCCGACTTCAGCGGGGTCGGGTTCGAGGGCGACCTCGACCTCACGGAGGCACGGTTCCGGGAGGACGCCGACCTCTCGGGGATCACCGTCGGCGGCGAGGCCACGTTCCGCGGGGTGGAGTTCCGCGGCGGCGACAACGTCGACGACGACGACGTGAGCTTCGAGGGCGCGACGTTCGCCGGCCCCGTCGACTTCCACGCCGCCGAGTTCCGGTACGCCGACTTCCAGTCGGTCGAGTTCGAGTCGGCGGCGGCGTTCGTGGCGGCGACGTTCGCGGGCGACGCGCGGTTCGCGGACGCGACCTTTGCCGACGCGATCGAGTTCGAGGAGGCCCGCTTCCAGGACGACGCCTCCTTCGCGGGCGTCCACGTCGACGGCGACGCCTCGTTCCGGGGCGCGGAGTTCCACGGCGGCGCACGGGTCCGGACCGACGACTTGCGCTTTACGGACGCGACGTTCGCGGGCGACGTGACGTTCGAGCGCGCCGCGTTCCGATCCGCCACGTTCGAGCGCGTCGCGGTCGCCGGCGACGCCGACTTCGACGAGGCCGTCTTCGACGGGGAGCTGCTACTGACGGGCGCGTCGTTCGACGGGGCGCTCGTGTTCGCCGAGGCGCGGTGTAACGCCGACGTGGCGCTGGACGACGTGACCGTCGGCGGGGTCGCGAACTTCGAGGGCGTCGAGTTCCGCGGCGGCGACAACGCCCGGGACGACGACGTGACGTTCGCGAACACCGCGTTCGAGGCCGACGCCACCTTCGAGAACGGCGCCTTCGAGTACGCGGACTTTTCCGGCGCCGTCTTCGGCGGCGACGCCGTGTTCCAGAACGTCCGGTTCGGCCAGGACACGTACTTCGAGGGCGTCGAGTTCCGGGGCGACGTGGATCTGAACGAGACCCGCTACGGCGAGGACGCCTCCTTCGAGGGGGCAACGTTCGCGGGCGAGGTCTGTTTCCGCGGCGCGGAGTTCCGCGGCGGCGACAACGTCGAGGAGGACGACGTGCGGTTCGTCGGCGCCACCTTCCAGAGTCACGTCGACTTCGAGGGCGCACAGTTCCGCTACGTCGACTTCACGGACGCGACGTTTCGAGCGGCGGCCGACTTCGAAGACACCGTCTACGAGGCGGGCGCCGTGTTCGAGTCGGTCCGGTTCGACGCCGGCGTCTGGTTCACGGAGGCGCGGTTCCGCAACGACGCCTCCTTCGAGGGGGTGACCGTGCAGGGCGACTGGGACGGCGACGACGTCTGGTACACGGAGTCGCCGCCGGGCGAGGAGATCGGCGGTCAGCGCGACCCCGAGGCGTGTTTCCGCGGCGTGGAGTTCCACGGCGGCGACAACGTCGACGAGGACGACGCCCGGTTCGTCGACGCCGCGTTCGCGGTGCCGGCGACGTTCCACCGCGGCCAGTTCCGGTCGGCGAACTTCGAGGGCGTCGAGTTCGGGGCGCCGGCCGACTGCTCGTTCGCCGAGTTCGACCGACACCTCAGTTTCCGCGACGCCCGCTTCGACGCCAGCGCCGACTTCGACGAGGTCCGCTACGAGAGCGACGTCTGTTTCGCGACGGCGACGTTCGAGGGGCCCGCACGGTTCCGCGGCAGCGAGTTCACCGGCGGCGCCTACACCGTCGAGGACGCCGACTTCGAGGGGGTGGCGTTCCGGGAGGACGTGACGTTCAGCTACACCGAGTTCAGACAGGCCAGCTTCGCCGACGCCGCGTTCGAGGGGAGCTCCGACTTCACGGAGACGGCGTTCTCGGACACGGTGACGTTCGAGGGCGCGACGTTCGACGGCGAGGCGGACTTCGCCGAGGCGACGTTCGAGCGGTCGCTCGACGCCTCCGAGACGGTGTTCGGCGACGAGGCTCGCTTCGTGAAGGCCGTGTTCGAGGACGAGACGACGTTCGAGAGTGCGCGGTTCGAGGGGCCCGCGGCGTTCGCCGCCACCGAGTTTCAGGCGACGGCGAACATGCACGAGGACGACGCCAACTTCCGGGCGGCGGCGTTCGAGGCCGAGGCGAACTTCGCCCAGAGCCGCTTCGAGTACGCCAGCTTCGCCCAGACGACGTTCGACGCCGGCGCGACGTTCAGCCGCGTCGTGTTCAACAAGTCGGCGACGTTCCGGCCCCGCACCAGCGACGGCGAGCCGACGCTGCTCTCGTTCAACCGCGCGGTGGTCGGCGGCGGCGTGCTCGGCCAGACCGACGACAGCGTCGCGTTCTACGACTTCACCGGGGGCGAGATCCACGACGTTCGGCTCGACGACAGCCACTGCGAGCACGCGCTGTTCGACCACTTCCGGTTCTGTAACACCGACTTCGTGGGGTTCGATTTCAGCGCCCACAAAGCCCACCTCGCACGGAACAACTGGGTGATCCACGACTTCGCCGCCGACGCGTCGCTGCTGCCCGCGGGCGAGGGGGCGACAATCACGGACCCGGCGACGCTGGAGAACACGTACATGAAGGCCAAGAAGTGTGCGAAGGCCGACGGCGACACCAAAGCCGCCGCGGAGTTCTTCCTCCGGGAGATGACGTACCGGCGGAAGAAACACTGGCACGTCGCCTTCGGGAGCGACGACGAGGGTGACACGGGCGCCACCAGCCGGGACGTCGACGTCGCGACCATCGCGAGCGACCTGAACGACCGGACCCGGGTTACGACCCGGCTCAAGGCGTTCGGCAAGTGGGCGGGCAACACCACCCTCTACCAGACGTGTGGCTACGGCGAGCGCCTCTGGCGGATCGTCTACATCTCCACGATCGCCGTCGTGTTCTGGGGGATCCTCTACACGCTCACCGCGACCACCACGTCGAAGACGGGGACGCTCCAGGGGATCGAGGACGCGGGCCACCTCGCGTCGGTCGACGGCCTGCTCGTGATCGCGGAGAACCTCTACTTCTCGACGGCGACGTTCATCACGCTGGAGTACGTCGGCTCGCCGTCGAGCGAGCTTACCCGTTGGCTGGCGAGCCTTGAGGCGTACTTCGGCGCGCTGCTGATCGCGCTCGTCGTGTTCGTCCTCGGCCGGCGCGTGGCCCGGTAATCAGAGCAGTTCGGCGAGCACCGGCGCGACCGACACCGCCGACACGTCGCGCTCGACGGTGTCGGTGCCCCAGATGCCGGCCAGCCCGGCCCGTTCGAGCTTCGTCCGCGCGTTGCCGACCAGCAGCGGGTGGACACAGACGACGAACGCCCGCCCCACCTCGCGGCCGTGGAGCGCGTCGATGGCCTCGCTCATCGTCGATCCCGTCGCGACGATGTCGTCGACGAGCACCACGTCCCGGCCGGCCACGTCGGCGTTCCCCGGCGAAATTTCGACCTCGCCGGTGTCGTAGTCCCGCTCCTTCTCGAAGTAGTCCGCGGCGCCGGCGCCGTAGGCGTCCCGGGCGCGCTCGGCGATCGCGATCGCCCCCTCGTCGGGCGCGACGAACACCGGATCGTCGAGGTCGTCGGGCAGCGGTTCGGCCAGCCGGGGGGCCCCCTCGACGACCTCGCAGGGCACGTCGAAGAAGTCGGTCACGTCCGGTTCGTGCGGCGAGACGAGCAGCACGCGGTCGGTGCCGGTCGAGACCGCGCGGGCCACCGCGCGGGCCGAGACGGGCTGGCCCGGGGTGAACGCCTCGTCCTGCCGGCCGTACCCCATGTACGGCAGCACCGTCGTCACCTGGCTCGCGCCGGCCTCGCGGGCGGCGTCCTGCAGCTGGAGCAGTTCGAGGTGGGCGTCGCTCGACAGCGTCGACGCGACGACGACCGCGTGCTCGCCCGCCAGCGCGTCCGCGTCGGCCTCTCTCAGCGCCGTACAGCACTCGCCGTCCGGGAACTGGTCGTAGGTCACCCTCGCGAGGTCGTGGTCGGTCGCCGCCGCCAGTCGCGCGGCGAGCGACTGGGAGTGCGAGCCCGGGAGTATCATGCGCGAGCCTCGCGCCCGCGCCGGTAAACACGTTTCCGTTGGCTCCGAGCGTGCTACTCGGTGGACTGGGGCCCGGCCGCGATCGACCGCACCCCGGTGACGCCGATCGCTCGCGAGCGCCACCCAGAACCGGCGTCCGCGAGTATCGAGCCCGACCCCGTGGCGGCGACGACGGCCTCGGCGGTGTAGGTGAAGTCCGTGATCCAGCCGTCGGTCGGCACGTCGAGTTCGGTCCACTCGCCGCCGTCGGTCGAACGGCCGAGCACGGTCTCGTCCACCGCGACGGCGTGGGCCTGCTCGCCGTCGGTCGCGACCGCCGCGTGAGCCCCCTCGCGGGCCAGCATCCAGCCGTTGCCGAGTTCGTACAGCCCCTCGCTCGTCGCCGCCAGCGGCGCGCCGCGAGCAGCCACGTCCCGCGCGTCGTCGAGGCCGGCGTGGTCGACGCCCGACGCAGTGAGGCGGTGCACGCCGTCGGCCGCGGCGAGGAGCCGGCCGTCGAGGCCGCGGGGGTCGTCGACACTCCCGAGATCGACCCAGTCGGCGTCCGCGATCGACGCTTCGAACTCGCCGGTCGGGAGCGGGAGTCGCGCGACCCGGCCCGACTCGTCGACCGCAGCGACAGACCGCTCGGGGCCGTCGACGAGCGAGACGCCCGTCGCGGATCCGAACCCCGTCTCGTGGAACCGCTCCGGGTCGGCGTCGGGCGCGAGCAGCAGCGACTCGTCGGTCGCGAGCGCGAGCGTTCCCTCCGGTCCGACCGCGAGATCCCGCGCCGTACAGCGGTGTGCCAGCGAGAACTCGCCGACGGCGTCGTCGGAGAGCTGGGCGACCACCAGCCCCTGCTCGGCGGCGACGAACACCGGCGTCGGCGTGGCGGCCTCGTCGTACACGCGTTTCTCTCTGATGGTGGGCATAGCCACGAGTTCGACTCCCGGCCGGCAAAAACGGTCCCCTCTTTATCGGTTACTGGGAGCGAAGTCGGTCGACCAGCCCGGCGAGCGTCTCCAGATCGTACTGCCCGGGCGCGGTCGCGTCCGCGGCGTGGACCGGCGCGTAGCCGATCTTCGAGCCGTAGACGGGCGCCACGGCGCGGGTGTGCCGGCCCGCCTCGCCCATCGCCATCGTCGCGACGCGTTCGCCCGCCGCGTCGGCAGCGTGAGTCGCCGACAGCAGCGCCAGTGCGTCCTCCCGATCCGTCGCGGTGACCGCGAGCTTCCCCACGTCGCCGGCCGACGCGGCCGCCGAGAGCAGCGAGCCCATCGCCCGCTCCGAGGGGGTGCGCTCGAAGTCGTGGACCGAGACGACGACGCTGATCCCGAGAGCGTCGGCCTCGTCGGCGACCGCCACCGCGCGTTCGGAGCGCCGGAGTGCGGCGAGTTCGAGGTCCACGGCCGCCACAGCGTCGTTCCCCAACGCAGCTTCGAGCGCGTCGAGGCGGGCAGCCGCCGCCGCGTCGCTGCCGTCGGCCTCGCCGCCCTCCCACGCGGGACGGTTCGTCACCAGCAGCGGGAGCTCGCCGTCGTACGCCGCGAGCTGGTCGAGCGGGTCGGCCGCGAGATCCATCCGGAACTCCACGAGGTCGGCGACGCCGCGGGCCGCGCGCTCGTCGGCGAGGTCGGCCGTGGCGGCGACGAGGGTGAACGAGTCGAACACGGTCGGGGAGTGGGACCGGGGGACCATACGGGTTCGGGCTCCCGGGGGGTATTTCCCAGTCGGCCCCCCACCACCGCCAATGCGACTCGTCTCGCTGGCGCCGAGCGCGACCGCCACGCTCCTCGCGATGGGCGCCGCCGACGAACTGGTCGGCGTCACCCACCACTGCGACCTCTCGAACGCGGGCGTGGAACCGGACCGCGTCGGTGGCTGGCTCAACGCCGATCTCGACGCCGTCGCGGCGCTCGATCCGGATCTCGTGCTCACGAGCGATCCCCTCCAGCGCGACACCCGCGACGAGCTTCAGGAGCGCGGGCTGGAAGTGTACCACGCCGAACCCGAGACGCTCAACGACGCCGTGGACGGGTTCGCAACGCTGGGCCGGAGAGTGGACCACGCCGCGGCGGGCGAACGGCTCGCGGCTGACGCGCGCGATCGCCTCGAACGCGTCCGCGCGGCCGTCGCCGACGAGCCCCGACCGACCGTCTACTGTGAGGAGTGGGCCGACCCGCCGATGGCCGCGGGGAACTGGGTGCCGGAGGCGGTCGACGCCGCGGGCGGCGCGTACCCGTTCGCCGACCCGGGCGAGCGCTCCGGGGAGGTGAGCCGAGCGGAGGTTGCTGATGCGGATCCGGAGTACGTGATCCTCCACCCCTGCGGGAAGGGCGACCGCGCGGACCCCGAGGAGTTCCGGGAGCGGGACTGGGCGCTCGACGCCGAGGTCCACGTCGTCGACGACTCGCTGCTGAACCAACCGAGCCCGAACCTGATCGCCGGCGTCGAGCGGCTGGCCGGGATCTTCCACGGGGTCGGCGAGCCGGCCGACTGAGCCGGAGCCGCAAAGGAAACGTCCCCCCGGCCCCGAGCGAACCCATGCGACTCGCCGTCGGCAGCGGGAACCCGGTGAAGCGCCGCGCAGTCGAACAAGCCATCGCGGAGACGCTCGACGGCGCGACGGTCGAGGCGGTGGCCGTCGACTCCGGAGTGAGCGAGCAACCCCGCGGCCGCGAGGAGACCGTCGCGGGCGCGCAGAACCGCGCCCGGAACGCGCTCGCGGCGGGCGAGTACGACCTCGGCGTCGGGCTGGAGGGCGGCGTCGCCGAAGTCCCGGAGACCGAGGGGCTGTTCCTCATCATGTGGGTCGCGGTGACCGACGGCGAGGGGGTGGGGCTCGGCAGCGGGCCGTCGTTCCGCCTGCCGGCGTCGATCGGTGATCGTGTGAAGACCGGCGAGGAGTTGGGGCCGGTGATGGACGACGTGCTCGGGGAGGACGACGTGGCGAAGAAGCAGGGCGCAGCAGGGGCGTTGTCGGCCGGGGTGGTGGATCGGGACGACGCGCTGGCCGCCGGCGTGGCAGCGGCGATGGGGCCGTTCGTGACGGATCGGTACTGATCGGCGTTCGTTTCTTTCGGTGAATCAGGTTCTGTTCGCTCGAGATCTGGCTACAACACCGTGAAAGCCCCTGCCGGCTCGGCTCCCGGGAGTCGCTGCGGTCCTCGGTCGCTTCGCTCCCTGCGGTCCTTGCTTCCTCCGGGTTCGCCGGCGCGGCAGCGTCCGTCGAGGGAGCAAGCTCCCTCGTGCCCTCGTTCGTTCCACTCACGAAGGCCTCGCGTGAACTGGGGCAGCCGACGGAGCGGCTGCCCGCACGCGCCACCGCGGATCGGCGCGAAGCGGGCGCGGCCCCGTGCCGCGCCTCAGCGCGAGGGACGAGTGAGCGACTGAAAGGAGCGAACGAGTCGGCTGGGGAGGTTCGTGGGCTGTGCGGTCGGGGTGGGGCTGAAAGGGGCTGTCCGCTCCGGGAAGGCGGGTGACGCAAGCACCGCAGCGAAGCGAGGAGCGCAGCGAGCCCCCCGACCGGAGCGGACAGGGGCTTTCACAGTGTTGCCGACCACTCTCGAGAAACGAACGAACCGATCAAAGACACCGACGACAGCCCGAGCGACGGCCTCTCCGTCTAAAACCCAGTAACCGAATCAAGCAGACTCCACCGACTCGACCTCCTCCATCTCCTCGGCCTCCTCCACCGCGGTCGTCAGCGAGACGTTCAGTGCGAGCATCGAGACGCCGCCGCCGATCATCGTCACCACGTTCTTCAGGAAGTGATCCACGATCGCCGCCCCCAGCGCGACAGACGCCGTCACCGGCGTCAGCCCCGCGACGAGCAGGGTAAAGGCCGCCTCGTACAGCCCCACACCGCCGGGGCTCAGCGGCAGCACCTTCGCGAGGTTCCCGACCGACACCGCGAAGAAACAGATCGTCACGAGCGTCGCCGTCTCCAGCCCCGTCCCGAACGCCGCGAGCACGAACACCGCCGTGATCACGTCCAGCGTCCAGATCACCAGACTCGTCGCGCCGACGCGGGTGAACGCCTTCGGGTCGCCGCCGACCTGCTGGACGTCGCCGACGAACCGCTCCAGCGCGCCCGCGACGTAGTCCGCGTAGGAGTCCGAGGAGAACCGCTCGACGAGGCTGCGAATGCGGTTGCGGTCCGAGCGCGCCGAGAGCACGATCCCCGAGACGGCCGCGATCGCGACGACGGCGATGCCGACCGCGACGAGCACCGCGATCTGCCCGCTCTGTGAGGCGCCCGTCACCGACTGGGCGACGCGGGCCAGGTCACCCGTGGCCGCGTAGCCCAGCAACACCAGCCCCGCGAGCACGGTGATCGTGAGCAGGTCGAACACGCGTTCGGCCGCCAACGACGCGAAGCCCGAGGGGTAGGGGATGCCTCTGCGGGCCTTCACGACGTACGCCCGTACGCCGTCGCCGAGGCGGGCCGGGAACACGAGGTTCCCGGTCTGGGAGATGAACACCGCGCCCGTGAGAAAGCCCAGTTTCTCCGTATACCCCAGTTCCGCGAGAATGTCGCGGTAGCGCATCCCCCGCAGCGGCCACGAGAGGGCGTACACGATCGCCGCGACTGCGATCAGCGTCGGGTCGGCGTCGGAGATACGGTCGAGCACCGTCCCGTAGTCGATGTACAGCGTCGACAGCAGGAACGCGAACAGCACCAGCAGCGCGCTGGCGCCCAGCGTCACCCACTTGTTCACCCGCGGCTGGACCGAGAGCTGCCACCACGTCCGGAGGATCTGGCTCCCCATGCCGAACACGTCCCGCACGAGGTCGACTTTCGAGTCGCCCTTGGGCTCCCAGTCGACCGGGAACTCTTTCACCTCGAACCCGGCCCGTTGGGCGCGCACGAGCAGCTCCGTGTCCCAGAACCAGTGGCGGTCCTCCACGTCGTCGTGGACCGCCTCGAACGCCTCGCGGGAGATGGCTTTGAACCCACACTGGTGGTCGCGCAGGCCGGTTCGGAGGAACAGCCGCGTCGCCGCGTTGTACCCCCGCGAGGGGATGCCGCGCTTCGCGGGGCGATCGGCGACGTTGTCGGGCATCCAGCGCGAGCCCGTGGCCACATCAGCTTCCCCCCCGCGGACGGTGTTCACCAGCTCTTCAAGATGCTTCATGTCCGTCGCGAGATCGGTGTCGAAGTACACCAGCGTCCCCCCGTGGGCGGCGTCGAACGCCCGCTCCAGCGCGCCGCCGCGGCCGAGTCGCTCGTCGCTGTGGAAATGCCTGACTGCGGGGATCTCGTCGGCCAGTCGGTCGGCGATCGCGGGGGTGTCGTCCTCGCAGCCGTCCTCGGCGACGATCACCTCGTACGTGCCGGGGGCGAGGAACGCGTCGAGGGTATCGAGCGTCGTCCGGACCGTCCGCTCGATGGTGTCCGCCTCGTTGTACGCCGGGAGCACGACGCTGACCTCGATCCGGGATGGGTCGGCGCCGTCGGGCGTCGCCGCCCGCTCGGCAGCGTCGCTCCCGTCGGCGGGGTCGTTCATGGCCGACGGTCGACGGGGGACGGGTAAGTAGCTTCTGAAGGGGGTCGAAACGAAGGAAGCGCCGCCGATCGGGCGTTAGCCGAGCGTACCTGACGGCGCCGCGAGGGCGGTCGAGACTCCCGTGGTCGTGGCGAAAACCGCACGACAGCGGCGGGATTAAGTCGCCGTACCAAACGCCTGAAGGGGGAACGTCACGACCGTCGAGGTATGAGCCAAGCAGGCGTGGCGGCGACCCCGGAGCTCTCGGAGAAGCAGACCCGCATCCTGAACCACCTGCGCGAGGCGGCCGGCGAGCGGACGTACTTCAAGTCGCGGCTGGTCGCCGAGGAGCTGGACATGACCGCCAAGGAGGTCGGCGCCAACATGCGGGCGCTGCTCGCGGCGGACCACGGCCTCGACATCGAGAAGTGGGGCTACTCCTCGGGCACGACGTGGAAAGTCACGTCGGCCGAGTAGCTCAGAGCTGCCGCGCACAGCCACAGCAGTAGCGGTAGGCGGAGTCGTTCTCCGTCCCGCAGTGGCTGCAGCGTCTGGTCCCGTCTTCGGCGGCGGCCTCCCGGGCGGCGGCGGGCCCGCTCTCGGAGAGCCGCCGCCGGTACGCCGCGCCGTCCTCGTCCTCGCCGCCCCAGATCTCCGAGCCGGCCTGATCCGGCGCCTCGTCGATCTCTATCCGGGACATCATGAACCACAGCAGCGGCAGCTGTATCGCGATCGGGATCACCAACAACAGCCAGAGTACGGCTGTGTCGGGCATACGCGAGCGATAGGGGAGCCCCAGACTTATCGGTTGGGAACTGTCCGCACGGAGAGACGTCCGCCCGTCACGGGTCGTGGCTGATCAGGTCGGCGGCGTCGGCCGCCAGCGCGTCCACGGCGGCGTCGAAAGAATCCGCGTAGCGCACGAGCAGCGAGAGCAGCGTCTCGGGCTCTTCGAGCGCGTAGCCGTCCGCCCGGGAGAGCAGCCCCGCCGACTCCAGTGCGGCGGCGTGGCTGCTGACGGTCGCCCGGGAGACGCCCAGTTCGTCGGCGAGGTCGGCGCCGGTCGCGTCGGGGTCCCGGAGCAGCGCGATCACCATCCCGCGAGGCGTCGGGCGCCGGAGGTAGCCCAGCGCCGTCCGCTCGAACTCGGTGAAGCGGTCCGCGGGGTAGAAACGGCGGTAGTCGCCGTCGCGCCGGGAGACGAGACTCCCCTCCGAGAGCAGGTGCTCGACGTGGTGTTGGGTCTCGCCGGTGCCCAACTGGAGGTCGTCCCGGAGTTTCGAGAAGTGCGCGCCGGGCGTCGAGGCGACGTAGCCGACGATCGCGTCCCGGGTGTCGCTGTCGCCGGCGTCGCCGCTGAACGCCGCGAACGGCGCGGCCGCGCCGACGGCGGCGAACCGCTTGAGCGTCGCCCGCTTCTCCTCGTCGACGCCGCGTGTCACGTGTTCTCTTGGGATGTTGGTGGACAAAGGGGTTTCGACGCCCGGCACCCAAACGGCTTTCAGCGCCGACGGCCTCCGTTCGAGCGATGAGCGACGCCCGCGGCACGGACGAGGACGACGAGGAGTGGGCGATCAGCCTCGACGACCTCGAGGAGGGCGACGACGGGACGAGGGGCTACGAGCCCGCGCCGATCGAGCCGGGCAACCCCACGGCCGAGGGGGTGGGGTTCGTCCTCCTCGGGGCCGCGCTGACGCTCGTGCTCCTGTTCGGCGGCGTCTGAGCCCGCGACGGTTACTGCGGGCGGATGGCTCGCCACGCCCTCGGGGCCAACAGCCCGCCACGTCTAAACCCGCCCGGACCGACCTCCGGCCATGGAGAGCTACCGGACGCTTCTCGTCGACGCGTTCACGACGGAGCCGCTGGCGGGCAACGCCGCCGGGGTGGTGCCCGACGCCGCCGGGCTGAGCGACGAGCAGATGCAGGCGATCGCACGCGAACTGTCGGTCTCCGAGACCGCCTTCCTTCTCCCCGCCGCGGAGGCCGACCGGAAGGTGCGCTACTTCACGCCGACCCAAGAGGTTGATCTCTGTGGTCACGCGACGATCGCGGCCCACGGCGCGCTGTTCGACGACGGCGTGATCGACGCCGGGAGCTACACGCTGGAGACCGAGGTGGGCGTACTGGATATTCAGGTGACCGACACGGGCGCGGTGTGGATGACCCAGAACGCCCCGCAGGTCATCGAGATCGACCTCGACTACGGCGCGGCCGCGGACGCGCTCGGGATCGACGAGGCGGCGTTCAAGGACGTCGGCGCGGATCTCCCGCCCGCCTACGCCTCGACCGGGCTCCCGTTCCTGATCCTCCCGGTGAACTTCCTCGAACATCTCTCGGCGATGGAGCCGGACTACGACGCCGTCGCGGCGCTTGCCGCGAAGCACGACACCGAGGGGATCTACACGTTCACGTTCGACGCGATCGGCCGGAGTCAGGACTCGACGCTGCACGGGCGGGCGTTCGTCCCCGGCCTCGGCGTCGACGAGGACCCCGTCACCGGCACGGCCTCCGGCGCCTGCGGCGCCTACCTCGACCACTTCGCGGCGTTCGACGACGAGTTCCCCGAGCGGATGACGTTCGAGCAGGGCCACTTCCTCGACCGGCCGGGCTACGTCGGCGTGCGCGTCGACGGCCGGACGGTGCAGGTCGGCGGCGACGCCGTCGTGTCGCTCGACGGGTCACTGACGGTGCCGGAGTACGACGAGGACGAGATCATCGAAGCGTAACCGATCACGGCTGGTGACCGACCGAGGCCTCCGTGCCTCGGTCACGGAGCACCTCGCCGTGATCGTGTCGGGTCAAACACGGCTCGCGAGCCGTCGCCGGCTAGGGTAGCTCCTTCCACTCCTTCTCGCAGTCCGGGCATTTCCGGACGTTGTACACCTCGTCCGGTGGGTTCTCGGTGGCGAGGGTCTTCTCGCACTCGGCGCAGTTGAGCCGCTGGTAGGTGTCCTTGTAGAGTTCGTCGTTTCGCAGCCCCTTCCGCGTGCTCTTCATACCCCCCGGTTCGGGTGCCAACGCAAAAAGGCCCCGCACGAATCCCCAGCCCCTCGGGCGCCGATCGGTCGACTCGAACCCACAGCCCGCACGACCGACGCACGGACGACGGTGGACGAACATATTCGATTCTTCTCACTGCGTGAAAATCCGAGGGGTGTTTTTCGGGTTTCACGACGGATTTCGAACGAAGCGCACGCTGTAGCGAGCGGAACGCAGGTGACGGCACGTCGGCCCCGATCGGAGGCTGATACGAATGCACGAGCCAGACGACGACACCTCGATATCGATCGACGACGACGAACTGGACCGCATGGAACGCGCCCTCGACGACACCGAGTACGACACCCAACTCGGCGTCGAGATGGCCGAGGACGCCCGGCGGGTCGCCGCCGGCGAGCTCTCGGAGGCGGCGTTCTACCGCCGCCACCACGAGGACGTGATCGCGGAGTTCGGCGAGGACGACCGCGAGATCACCGGCCTGCTCGACGGCGAGTTCGAGGGCGACGACATCGACGAGACGCTCTCCTCGCTGGCCGACCGCGAGGATCTCTCCCGGCGGGAGATCATGAAGAAAGGCGGCGCGGCCGCCGCCGCGCTGTCGATGTTCGCGGCCGCGAGCCAGGGGAACGCGAACGCGCAGGCCGAAGAGAGCGACGACGGGCCGCGCTGGGGGATGACGATCAACCTCAACAACTGCGACGGCTGTCTGGCCTGCGTCGTCGCGTGCAACGAGGAGCACGGCACGTCCCGTGGCGCGAACTGGATGTACGTGTTCACCTACGAGGACGAGAATCAGGACGACGAGAACTTCCTCGTCCGGCCGTGCCAGCACTGTACGGACTCCCCGTGTACGAAGGTGTGTCCGGTCGGCGCACGGCACACCCGCGAGGAGGACGGCCTCGTCCTCACGGACTACGACATCTGCATCGGCTGCCGCTACTGCGAGGTGTCGTGTCCGTACGGCGTCAACTACTTCCAGTGGGGCGAGCCTGACGTCCCGGACTCCGAAATTCCCGAGGAGCACCAGATCGACGACCGTGGGAAGTGGGTCGGCGCACGCCCCCCGAAAGGTGTGATGGGGAAGTGTACGTTCTGTGTCGACCGGCAGGACGGGCAGATGGGCGAGGAGAAGGTTGGCACGACCGCCTGCGAGGAGGCGTGTGCGATGGACGCGATCCACTTCGGCGACCTGAACGATCCGGAGAGCGCTCCGAACCAGCATCTCCGCGAGTACCGCGACCAACAGGAGAACGACATGACCTACCCCAACCGGAAGGAGCACACCGTCTCCACGTTCAAGCTCATGGAGGAACGCGGCACGAGCCCCAACGTCCAGTACATCGGGAACGAGCCGTCGCCCCACGCCGAGCAGGTCGAGGGGCCGGTCACGTACGAGGAGCGGGGCATCGTCGACAACCGCAAGGAGGAAGTGCTCGACAACGGCGCGATGGCCAACGAGGAGAGGGAGGAAGCATGACGGCCGGCATCCGCCCGAGCGACCGCGCGTCGACCCCGCCAGTACTCCTCCCCAACGGGGGTGAACGGCCGTGAGCGTCGACGTCACCGGCGTCGACCGGGAGACGCTCGTCCGGCCCATCCAGACGCGCTCGAAGTACACGATCGCGGTGCTGCTGGCGGCGCTGGCCGGCATCGGCGTCTGGCTGTACTTCTACCTCCAGCAGCTCCAACACGGCCTCGTCGTCACCCACCTCGGCGACTGGGGCTCCGGCGGCGGCGTCCCGTGGGGGCTGTACATCGGCGCGTTCATCTGGTGGGTCGGCATCGCCCACGGCGGCATCATCCTCTCGGCGGCGGTGCGGCTGCTGGGGATGGACACGTACCAGCCCGTCGCGCGGATGGCGGAGCTGTTGACGATCGCGGCGCTGTCCTGTGCCGGCCTCTACATCCTCATCCACGTCGGCCGGCCCGACAGGCTGGTGACGAGCGTCCTGCCCGCGTGGCCGACCCGCGTCCAGTGGTCGCCGCTTGTCTGGGACGTCACCGTCATCACCGCGTACTTCGTACTGACGGCGACGTACCTCCTGCTGACGATCCGGTACGACGTGGTCCGGCTGCGCGACCGGCTGCCGGACCGCTTCGAGCCGCTGTACGAGGCGCTCACGATCGGCTACACCGAGACGGAGGACGCGGTCGTCGAGCGCATGGTGTGGTGGCTCGCGTTCGCGATCATCATCATGGCGCCGCTGCTGCTCCACGGCGGCGTGATCCCGTGGCTGTTCGCGCTCCTGCCGTCGATGGCCGGCTGGTCGGGCGGCGTGCAGGGGCCGTCGTTCCTCTCGATCGCGCTGACCTCGGCGGTCAGCGGGATCATCATCGTCGCGGCGGCGTTCCGGTACGCCTACGACTGGGAGGAGCTCATCCCCCTGCAGGTGTTCTACGGGCTCTCGAAGTGGCTGGGCTTCTTCGGCCTCCTCTTCCTGTGGCTCCAGCTCCAGCAGGTCATCACCGGGATCTTCGCCGCGCCGACCACGCTCCAGCACGCCACCGAGGTGAAGCTCGCGACGCCGATCTACTGGGTCGCGATCGGGCTGGTGCTCCTCGCGGAGCTGTACGTGTTCGCGGCCGCGCTGAAGGCGGAGCTGTTCTCGATCCCGCGCATCGTCGCGGTGTCCGTGCTGGTGCTGGTCGGCACGCTGATCGAGAAGACGCTGTTCGTCGTCGAGGGGCTCCAGCACGCCCACTTCCAGCTGTACGACGCCGTCCCCGGCGTGTACGTCCCCTCGATCGTCGAGCTGTCGTCCGTGCTGGGCGCGGTCAGCATCGTCGTGCTGTTCTTCCTCGGGGTCTCGAAGGTGATCCCGGTGGTCGAACTGCACGCGATCGAGGGCGACCACGAGGAGGTGGGTGACCGATGATCCCGCTCTCCTCGGCGTCGTACACGCTCCCCTTCGTCGGTCCGGGCACGTACCTCATCTTCGGGATCGTGCTCCTGCCCGTCTACGTGATGGTGGCCGCGTGGTTCCTCGGCGACCCGAGCGACCGGCAGACCGCCGGCCTCGGGCTCGCCTACCTCGCGGGGCTCACCACCGCGCTGTGGGGTGGCCTGTTCGTCGTCACGATGCTGATCAAGGTCGCGTTCTTCTGAACGCGGCCCCGGAACCGCCCGCCAACCGCACACGATTTCCCCAACACAATGACCATCACCGCGACAGAACTCAGGGACCGACTCGGCGAGATCACCGACCCGCAGAACGACGACGACATCGTCTCCATGGGGCTGGTCGACGAGGTCGCGATCACCGAGGACGCCGCGCGCGTCCGGCTGGCGTTCAACGCGCCGTACGCCCCGACCGAGATCGAACTGGGCAACGAGATCCGCGACGTCGTCGAGGACGCGGGGCTGGAGCCGGACCTGCGCGCCAGCGTCGACGACAGCCACGGCTTCGACGACGAGATCCTCCCGAACGTGAAGAACGTGATCGCCGTCGCGTCCGGGAAGGGTGGCGTCGGCAAGACCACCGTCGCCGCGAACCTCGCGGCGGGGCTCCAGGACCGCGGTGCCCGCGTCGGCATCCTCGACGCCGACGTGCACGGCCCGAACGTCCCCCGGATCCTCCCCACGGAGAACGAGCCCGGCGTCACGCCCGAAGGCGACATCGTTCCGCCGGCCAGCGACGGCGTCCGCGTGATGAGTACCGACCACATGATGCCCGAGGACGACGACCAGCCCGCGGTGATGCGCGGGCCGATGGTGAACAACGTGATGATGAAGTTCGTCAACGAGGTCCAGTGGGGCCGGCTGGACTACCTCGTCGTCGACCTGCCGCCGGGGACGGGTGACGCGTCGCTGAATCTCCTGCAGACGCTGCCCGTCGCGGGCGTCGTCGTCGTCACGACCCCACAGGAGATGGCGGTCGCGGACGCACGGAAGGGGCTACGGCTGTTCGAGGAGCACGGCGCGCCCGTGCTCGGCGTCGTCGAGAACATGTCCGCGTTCCAGTGCCCGAACTGCGACGACCGCCACGACCCGTTCGGCGCCGGCGGCGCCGCCGAGATCAGCGAGGAGTACGACGTCCCGGTGCTCGCGGAGCTCCCCGTCCACCCCGACTTCGACAGCGAGGAGAGCGACGGCCCGACCGTCCGTGACGAGGACAGCGAGGTACGCGACGACCTCTTCGAGTTCGTCGACGCCACCGCCGACCGGATCGGGAAGCTGAACCGCCGAGCGGTCGCCGACCACGTCGCCGAGCGCGGCGACGACGTGCCCGCGGCGGCCGACACGCCGAACGCCGACGCCTGAGCGCGGGACGCCCTCTGCGGTTCGGTCACGGCGGCGCGTCCGACTGCCTCGGGCGCGTCGTCCGGCCACCCGTCCCGGGTCGCTCCGAACACGAGCGATTCGGAACGCTTGACCCCACCCGTCGGCAAGCGACGCGTGTGTCTCGCTCTCGGCTGTTCGGTGCGCTCTGTGGCTACGCCTTCCTCGTCAACTTCGCGCGGGTGGTGATGGCGCCGCTGGTCAGCGTGTTCATCGCGACGTTCGGCGTCGGTGAGGGGACCGCCGGGCTCGTCGCCTCGGCGGCGTGGATCGGCAGCGCGCTCCCCCGGATCCCGACCGGCTACCTGCTGACGAAACTGTCGCGGCTGACCGTCGTGTTCTCGGCGGGGCTCGTGCTCGCGGTCGGCGCCAGCGTCGCTGCCGTCGCATGGAGTGTCCCGCTGTTGATCCTCGGCTCCGGGCTTGCGGGGCTGGCTTCGGGGCTCTACTTCGTCACGGGCAACACGCTGGTCAGCGAGCTGTTCCCCGCCCGGGTGGGCCGGATGATCGGCATCCACGGCACCGCCAACCAGATCGCTGCCGCCATCGCCGCGCCCGTGGTCACCCTCGCCGTCGGCGCGACCGTCGACTGGACACCCGTACTCGCCGTGTTGGGGCTCCCCGTCGACGAGCCCTGGCGGCTGGTGTTCGTCGCGCTCGCGGCGGGCGGGCTGCTCACGACCGCGGTGGCGTTCATGCTCTCCCGGGGCGTCGATCTCCCCGAGGCCGGCGCTGCCGATCGCGATCTCGCCGGCGCCGTCCGGGCGGAGTGGCGGACGGTGTTGCTCGGCGTCACCGTGATGGGGACGCTCGGCTTCGCGTGGCAGGGTGTGTTCAACTTCTACCAGCTGTTCATGGAGTCCCGCGGCGTCGCGCCCGGGGTGGCGCGGAACACGCTGACGCTCGTGTTCGTCGCCGGCGTCCCGGCGTTCGCCGTCAGCGGCTCGCTCGCGGACCGCCTCCCGAAAGTGCCGTACCTGCTGGGGCTGGTCACCGCCTTCGTCGTACTGGTGTTCGCGCTCACCCTCGCGCCGGGGACGGCGTCGCTGCTCGCGGTGTCGGCCCTGCTCGGGTACACGGTCCACAGCATCTACCCCGTCATCGACTCGTTCCTGCTCGGCTCGTTCCCCGACCACCACCGCGGCAGCGCCTACGCGGTGTACAGCGGCGTGATGATGCTCGCACAGGCGCCGGGCTCGTGGTTCGTCGGGACGCTCGCGGAGTCCGGCGTCGCCTACGTGACGGCGTTCCGCGGGCTGGCGGCCGTCGTCGGCGGGGTCGCCGTCCTGTTGCTGGCGCTCCAGCGGGCGGGTCGGCTCCCGAACTGAGGTCGGGCAGGCTACAGGATTCGCCACGTTCAAGCCGCCTCACGGAGAGTGTCCCGACATGACGCGTTCCGTGTGGCTGAAAGCCGACGACGCGGTCGGGGACTGGGAAGCGCGAAAGCGACGGATCACCGCCGGCCTCGAAGCCGGGGTGGACTGGGTGCTGGTCGACGAGGCCGACGTGGGGCGAGTCCGCGAGCTCGGCAGCGTCAACGTCGCCGCGTTCAAAGGCGGCGGCGACCACGAGGCGGAGATCGTCGACGCCAGCCGCGACACCGAACCAGACATCTACGTCGTCGGGAAGGAGGGCGAGGGCGACGGGACGGTCGAACTCCCTTCGGACTTCTCGGGCTCGGCGGACCTGACGACGCTCCGACGCTCGGACGACCGCGCGCAGGCGTCCTACGTCCGCGTGTTCGACGAGGACTACGAGGAGTTCGCCGAGGAGGCGGCCCGCGACGCCGAGTACACCATCGTCGCGACGGAGGACTGGGACATCATCCCGCTGGAGAACCTGATCGCCCGCGTCGGTGAGGCGACGAACCTCGTCGCCGGCGTCGACTCCGCCGACGAGGCCGCGACCGCGTTCGAGACGCTCGAAATCGGCGTCGACGACGTGCTGCTCGATACGGACGACCCCGACGTGATCCGCGAGACCGTCGAAGTCCGGGACCGCAGCGAGCGCGAGCGGCTCGACCTGCGCTACGCCGAGCTCCAGCAGGTCGAGGAGACCGGCGCCGCCGACCGCGTCTGCATCGACACGGGCTCGCTGCTGGAGGACGACGAGGGGATGCTTGTCGGCTCGCTCTCCCGCGGGCTGTTTTTCGTCCACGGCGAGACCGCGGACTCGCCGTACGTCGCCTCCCGGCCGTTCCGAGTCAACGCCGGCGCGGTTCACGCCTACGTCCGAACGCCCGAGGGTGAGACGAAGTATCTCGCCGAACTCCAGTCGGGCGACCGGGTGCAGGTCGCCGACACCGCCGGCCACACCCGTGAGGCGATCGTCGGCCGGGTGAAGATCGAGAAGCGCCCGATGTTCCGCGTGCAGGCCGAAGTCGAGACCGAGGACGGCCCGGACGTGGTGGAGACGCTGCTGCAGAACGCCGAGACGGTGAAAGTCGCGACGAAGGAGGGCCGGAAGGCGGTGACCGATCTGGAAGCCGGCGACGAGGTGCTGCTGTACTACGAGGAAGGCGGGCGCCACTTCGGCGAGAAGATCGAGGAGAGCATCATCGAGAAGTAAGCGGTCGTCGAGTCTTTTTCGGTGGGGTCGGTATCAGCGACTCGCCCAGCAACAGCAACTCGATCGTTGACCACTTGCGACCGCACCGCCCCGCACAGCCCACAGACCTCCCCAGCCGACTCCCTCCCTCGCTCCGCTCAGTCGGTCGTCCCTCGCGCTCGGCTCGCGCACGGAGGCGCTCGCGCTTCGCGCCGACAGCGACCGCGGTGCGGTGGCGGTGGACGCCTCGCGGCCGGTGATCGTCGCCGTCACCAGAACGCTTTGCGTTCTGGTTGGCAGACGAGAGCTTCGCTCTCGTCGACGGCCGCGGGGGGAGGGGTGGGGACTCGGTACTGTGCCGTTAACGGGAGCGAAGCTCCCGTTCGCCAATCAGAAATCTCCGGTTTCTGATGACGGGCCTCGTGCCCGGCACACTGCGGTCACAAGTGGTCATGGGAACTCCGCGGTGCTGTTCGTGGTCGCTGTCCGAAGCGCTACTTTTCACGCAGGAGTACGGAAGAAACGCCAGGACTGGGATGTTGAACCGGAATCAGACGGTCGAGCTCGCGCTGCTCGGTCGCTGCGACTGATAGGGGTTCAAATCCGACAGTCGTTTCGTGTCGACGGTTCACTCGTCGCTCCGCTCTTCGTTCGTTGTCGACACGAAAACGCCAGGACTGGGATTTGAACCCAGAATCCCATAAGGGAACACGCTTTCCAGGCGTGCGCCTTACCGTTCGGCCATCCTGGCTCGGCCGAACGTACCGCCCTGTCGGGGTTAAGTCCTTCCTTTCGCTCGGAGCCGGAACTCCGTCAGGTACGCCGTTCCGGCCGTCAACGCGCCGACGCCGACCGCGACGCCGGCGACGGCCGGAATCGACACCGACAGCGGCCCGACGAGCAGTTGGTACCCCTGCACCGCCGCGAGGAAGGCCAACAGGCCCACCGCCCCCCACAGCAGCGCCGACTTCGTTCGCGGGGTCACCTCACTCGACGCTGACGACGGCCTCGATCTCGACGCCGACGCCCTTGGGGAGCGCGCCGGCCTGCACGGCGCTGCGGGCCGGCGGCTCGTCGTCGAAGAAGCTGGCGTACGTCTCGTTCATCTCCTCGAAGTCGTCGATGTCCGCGAGGAACACCGTCGTCTTGAGCACGTCGTCCATCGACGCGCCGGCCTCCTCGACGATCGCCTCGAGGTTCGAGAGCGACTGCTCGGCCTGCGTCGCGATGTCCTCGTCGTCCAGCAGCTCGCCGTCGGGCGTCATCGGGATCTGCCCCGCGGTGAACAGGATCTCGCCGTTGGTCGTGGCCTGACTGTACGCGCCCACCGCCTCGGGGGCGTCGTCGGTGTGGATCGTCTCCTTCATGCTCGGGAGTGGCGCCGGACTCCTCTTAATTCCCACTGACCGCGCCCCGCGGCCGACGCTTCAAGTACGATGGCGCGCCAACGACGACCGTGAACCGATCGGTCCGACGCGTCCTGCGAACCCTCGCCGTCGCGGCGTTCGCCCTCCTCGCGTTCGCGCTCCGGCGCGCCCGGAAGCACGCTCGCGCGGTGCCGCTCTCGCCGATCGCCGCCGGCTGGTACGTCGGTCCCGACTTCGTCGAACGGAAGGGACTGACGACGGGCGAGGAGCCCGCGGGCGAGGTCGCCGACGTGGCTCACTTCGCCGGCGAGACGTTCGATCCCGATCGACTCCACTCCGAGGTGCGCCGGTTCTACGAACGCACCGCCGAGTACGAGATGCGCTACCGGGCGAACTGGCACCGGCCGTTCCGGACCGGTGCAGCGGCGGCGAGCCGGCTCACGAGCCGGATCGAACAGCTCAATCTGCCGGGCCCGGGCGACGACTCGTGGCACCGACTGGAGAGCCGGTTTCTCGACATCGCGGAGCCCGGCTCGGTCGGGATCGACGACGCCCCCGCCGAGCCGGCCCGCGAGGACGTGCGGGCGTGGGTCCGCACCGACCCCGAGACCGACGAGGCGGTGTTCGTCGCGCTGTACGCCACCCACCACCGCGACGGCGACGGGTTCGTGAACATCTCCGTGCCGGTGCCGGGCGGCGGCGTGGACACCGTGTTGCGCCCGGAGAACCTCGTCATCAATGGGGACGGCGACTCCACCGGTATCCGACTCACGACCGACAGTTCCGGCGATTCGGGGCTGTTCCTCCGGACGCCCCTCGGAGCGTTCGCGGTCCCGGGCGGCCAGCGCTTCGACGTCTGGCCCGGAGAAGACGGAGAGGAGCCACGGCTTCGCGCGACCCACGAAATGTGGCTGCTCGGCCGGCTGTTCCTCACCGTCGAGTACGAGATCGAGCGCGCTTAGACCAGCCTCTCGGTCTCGTAGCCGTGAGCTTCGATCGCGGCGAGCAGTTCGTCGACGTGGTCGTGGCCGTGGGTCTCCAGATCCAGCACCACCTCCGCAGCGTTCATCGCCACGTCGCGGGAGGTGCGGTCGTGCTGGATGCCGTAGATGTTCGCGTTGTGCTCGGCGATGATCTCCACCAAGCGTTCCAGCGAGCCGGGGTTGTCCTTGAGTTCGGTCCGGATCTTCACGTACCGCCCCATCTGGACGAGCCCCCGGACGACGACGGTCGTGAGGTCGTTGAGGTCGATGTTGCCGCCACAGAGCGCCGGGACGATCGTCTCGTCTGCCTCGTACGCGAACGCCTCGCTCAACACCGCCGCCAGCGCCACCGCGCCCGCGCCCTCGACCAGCGTCTTCGAGCGTTCGAGCAGGTAGGTGAGCGCCAGCGCGATCTCGTTGTCGGAGACCGTCACCACCTCGTCGACGCGCTCCTGAATGATCTCCCACGGCTTCTCCCCGACCGACCGGGTGGCGATCCCGTCGGCGATCGTGTCCACGGCGTCGAGTTCGTGGCGTTTGCCCTTCTCCAGCGACTGCGCGACGCTGGAGGCGCCCTCGGCCTGCACGCCGATCACGCGCACGTCGTCGAGCGTGGCTTTGAGCGCCGTCGCGACGCCGGAGATGAGCCCCCCGCCGCCGATCGGGACGACGACGGTGTCGGCGTCGGGGCACTGCTCGGCGATTTCGAGGCCGAGGGTCCCCTGTCCGGCCATCACGTACTCGTCGTCGAACGCGTGGACGTACGTCCGGCCTTCGAGCTCCTCGATCTCGTGAGCGCGGGCCTGTGCGTCGTTGTAGTCGGCACCGAAGAGGATCACCTCGCCGCCGTAGCTCTCGGTGGCGTCGACTTTCGCGATCGGCGCGTGCTCGGGCATCACGATCTTGGCGTCGACGCCCGCGCGGGTCGCCGCGAGCGCGACGCCCTGTGCGTGGTTGCCGGCGCTGGCGGTGATCACGCCGGCCCCCTTCTCCGCCTCCGAGAGGGTGGCGATCCGGTTGGCCGCGCCGCGGATTTTGAACGAGCCGGTGCGCTGGAAGTTTTCGAGCTTCAGCCGCACGTCGGCGCCGGTCATCCGGGAGAAGCTGTGAGAGTACTCAAGCGGCGTCGTCCGTGCGACCTCGTCGACGCGGTCGCGGGCCGCCTCGATATCAGCGAGCGAGAGCATACCCTCGACGGTCCCACGGCTGGCGCTAAGGCGTTTCGATGCTGAAGGGGAAAGGGGGAAACGCACGCGTCACCTGCGTGCACTCACCCCTTGGACAGCCCCGGGCATAAGGCTACCCCGACCGCGGTGAAAGTGAAACCGGGCGCTGTGCGTCGATCGGCGGCGAGTGTCACTGCGGTCGAACGCGAACGTCGTGCCGTCGGACGTACTCGCGAACGCTGTCGGCGAACGCTCCGTGCTCGTCAGTCTCGACCCACGTCACCTCGTCGCCGACGCCGAGCCGCTCGGGATCACCGACGTACACCGCCGCCGTCTCGGCCAGCCCCGACTCCTCGGCCGAATCGACCGCCGACGAGTCGGCGCGCTCGACTGGGACGGACACCCGGACGTAGAGGCCGTCACCGACGCCCTCGTAGGCGTCGAGGGCGTCGATATCGTCGGTCCGGAGCAGCCGCCCGCCGGTCTCGCCGCCGGGGGCGAGCGTGGGGTACTCGCCCTGCACGGGGTGGAGCCCCGACAGCACCGCCGAGCCGAGGAAGGCGTAGGCGTCGACGACCGACGCCACCTGCTCGGGCTCGGTGAGGGTGCCGTAGACGAACACGTCCATACCGTCCGTTCGGCGCGCTCGCTTAAGAAGGAGGGGCCGGAACGGGGGTTTGGAAAGCGGTCGGCGCGAAACGCTCGCCGCTCCGTCGGCGAGCCAGCGCGAGGGACGAGTGAGCGACCGCAGGGAGCGAACGAGTCGGTTGGGGAGGCGTGTGGGCTGTACGGGCGGGACTGAAAGGGGCTATCGTCTGGACGAACCCCGACGAAGCAAGGACCGCAACGAAGTGAGAACCGCAGCGAGTCGCGGGAGTCCAGACGACAGGGGCTTTCACGGTGTTACTGACAGACTACTCGACCACCACAGAACGAACGCAGAAACCGAATCCCGAACACAATCGCTTTCCCCGTACCCCGACCACGCAGAGCCATGCGCGTCAGCGAGGGCGACGTCGACGTCGAGGCGCCCGACCCACGGGACGGCAGCAGCGAGGGCGCCGGCGAGGACGTGTTCTTCAACCCCGAGATGGAGCTGAACCGCGACCTCACCGTCGCGGTCCTCCGAGCCTACGCCGAACGTACCGACGCCGGCGCGGCGAACGTCGAGCAGTCCGAAAACGCGGACGACCGGACGCTCTCCTACCTCGACGCCATGACCGCCACCGGCGTCCGCGCGGCCCGCGCGGCCGAGGCGGGGTACGACGTAACCGCCGCCGACGTGGACCCCGACGCCGTCGAACTCGCCCGCGAGAACCTCGCGCTGAACGACCTCCCGGGCGAGGCCGTCGAGTCCGACGCGAACGTCCTCATGCACTCCGAGCGGTTCGACGTGGTCGACCTCGACCCGTTCGGGACGCCGATGCCGTTTGCCGACGCCGCCGTCGCCGGCACCCGGAAGCTGCTCTGCGTGACCGCGACCGACACCGCGCCGCTGTGTGGCGCCCACTTCGACTCCGGGGTGCGGAAGTACGACACCGTGCCGCGGAACACCGACTTCCACCGCGAGATGGGCCTCAGGGTGTTGATCGGCGCGTTCGCCCGCGTCGCCGCCCGCCGGGACGTGGCCGTCGAGCCGATCGTCTCCCACGCGACCCGACACTACGCCCGGACGTACCTCGATCTGACGCACAAGGCCACGGCAGCGGACAAGGCCCTGCAGTGGCTCGGCTTCGTCTACCACTGCGAGGACTGTCTCTACCGCGAACACGAGTTCGGCCGGATCGCCCACCCGCCCGAGGACTGCCCGAACTGTGGCTCCGCGCGCTGCTCGGCCGCGGGGCCGATCTGGCTCGGCCCGATCGCCGACGGCGAGTTCGTCGACTCCGTCGCCGAGGAGGTGACGCCGAACATGGGCGAGTGGCAGCGCGTGAGCCGGCTGCTCGACACGCTCGGCGCGGAACTCGACACGCCGACGCACTACGACCAGCACCGCCTCTGTAAGCAGTGGGGCGCGCCCGCGAACAAGCTGGAGACGTTCCTCGACGACCTGCGTGACGCGGGCTACGACGCCAGCCCCGCGCACTACGGCGGAACCTGTTTCAAGACCGACGCGGACGTTGAGGAGATCCGGGAGGCCGCGGAGCCAGCCCCGGCGAGCGACCGGGAGTGAGGACGGTCACGATCACGGAGCCCTTGCCGGGGCTGTGGGAACCGACCATCGACACCGAGTAGCGCTCACTCCCGGGGATTGACGGTCTCGTGGATTCCCAGCACTACCGCCGGGACCACGATCATGAAGATATGCTCCTCCAGCGGGATGCCCAGCAGCTCGATTCCGGTCCGCATCGGGATCGCGAACACCCCCACCTCCAGCGTGTACCAGTCCCAGACGTACGCGATGGGGTACAGCGCCGGGATCGTCCGGGCGGCGCGGCGGAGCGCGCCGTCGCCGGCCCGCAGCAGCAACGCCAGCGCGATCGTGCCGAAGACGGCCTCCGTCGCGAGGTACGTGTACGGGCCCAGCGCGGTGATGTCCGGCAGCGGGACGCCCGCCAGCGGTTCGAAGAACACCGCGACCAGCAGGGCCGCGAGGAACAGGTACGCGCCCCTGACGAGCAGCATCGTCGCGGTCTCGGGGTCGCGCCGGACCGCCACCGCGGCGACGGCACCGAACAGCAGGCTCGCCGCGGGCGCGCTGGGCGAGAGGATACGGTTGATCGACAGCGGGACCACCGCGAACAGCCCCGCGGCGAGCAGCCCGACCGCCAGCGAGCGCGAGCGGGCGGGCCCGAGCGCGACCGCGACCGTCCGCTTCCCGATCGAGCGATCGTACTCGTAATCCTGCGCGTCGTCGACGATCTTCACGCCCGCGAGCATCACCACGAGCACCGCCGCGAGCGCGAGCGTTCGCGGGGCGAGCGTCCCCGTCTGGGCTGTGTACCCCGTGAGCAGACAGAGCCCGATCCCGATGGGGTAGCCGAGCGTCGTCGTCACGGGGTTGGTGTCGAACTGCGGCGCGTGGAGGTAGCCGATCGCCCACATCGGCGCCGCGAACGCGACGGCGACGGGGTGGGCGAGCAGCGCCAGCCCGACGAGAGAGCCGAGGAAGCCGACGGTTGCGGCCGCGAGCCCGAGCCGACAGCCCAGCACGGTCAGCGGGTGGTCGTCGTCCTCACCGCGCCGGTGGAAGTCGACGTAGCCGTCCTTCACGTGGGCAGTGTAGACGGCGAAGAAGGCGGCGCCGGCGCCGACCAGTGCGACCGCGGGGTCGAACGCGCCCGAAAGCGCCGCGCCGAACAGCGCCGTCGCCACCGGCGGGAGCATGAACACGGGGTGGACCTGCGACGCGTACGCGCTGGCGAGGGCTGTGGGGCCGCTCCCGTGACGGGCGATGGCCATGCGGTGTGTTGGGTAGGAACATCAATAAGTGACCCGACGGGGCCGCCGCCGACCCGATCGCTCCCCGGGGTTCTTGTAACGCGCTCGTCTACGGGGAGTCGTGCTTTCACGTCTCCGCAGCGCCTTCGGGACCGGCAGGCGCGTCGCCGTCGTCGCGAAGGAACAGGAGCTCACGTTCCTCGCGGCGGCGGTCGCGTACTACGCGTTCGTCTCGCTGATCCCCGCGGCGGTGCTCGTCCTCATCGTCGCCAGCGTCCTCGGCGGCGACCAGCTGGCGGCAGTCGTGCTGGAGTCGACGGGGCAGTTCCTCACCGAGAACGGGCAGGACGTGCTGACGACGGCGCTCACCGCCGACGACTGGCAGGGCGGCGCGACGCTGATCGGGCTCGTCTTCCTGCTCTGGGGGACGCTGAAGGTGTTCCGCGCGCTGGACACCGCGTTCGGCAACGTCTACGGCACGCAGAGCGAGGACACGCTGCTCGATCAGCTGATCGACTCGGGGATCGTCGTGGTCGGGATCGGGCTCTCGATGGCCGTGATGTTCGTCCTCGCGGGCGCGTTCGCGGCGTTCGACCTCGGGCCGACCGTCGAGGCGCTGGGCGTGCTGGTGTTGCCGGTGTTCCTGACCGGCGCGTTCCTCCCCATCTACTACCGCTTCCCGGACACGTCGGTCACCGTCCGGGAGGTGCTGCCCGGCGCCGTCGTCGCCGCCGTGGGGTGGACCGCGATGCAGGCTGCGTTCCAGCTGTACGCAAGCGTCGCGAGCACCTCCGCCTACGGCATCGTCGGCGGGGTGATCCTGCTGGTGACGTGGCTCTACTTCGCGGGCGCGATCGTCATCTTCGGCGCCGTCGTCAACGTCGTGCTCGCGGACAACCGCAGCCCGGGCGTCGACTCGCCGGGGGAGACGGTCGGCCGAACCCAGCCCGGCTGGCCGACCGACGACCGGCAGTTCCAAGGGAGTCGGGAGCCAGCCTCGGAGTACATGGCAGAGCGCGAACCCCGCGGCGCGCCCGACGTCGCCGAACTCGCGGAGGAGGTCGACGAGCTCCGGTCCGAGCTCGACGGCTTCGAGGACGACGTCCAGCAGCGGACCGTCGACAAACCGCAACTGGAGGAGGACCTCAAGTCGTACGTCCGCGCCCGGATGCGACAGGGGAAAGCCCGCGGCTGGGGACCGTACCTGATCCTGCTGTACGGCGTCGTGCTGAGCCTCGGCGCGTTCCACTACCTCTCGGACTGGGCCGCCGTCGCGGCGATGCTCGTCGCCTTCACCTCCACGCTCGGACTCTACGTCCTGTTCGTCCTGTTCGGCGGCGTGATCGGCGCCGCGAGAACCGCCGGCGGGATTGCGGAACGGCTCCGGTAGATGCACGGCTGGGGCGTGACGGAGGCACTCGCCGGCCTCCCCGGCTGGGTCGCGCTGCTGTTCGCGCTGCTGACACAGCTCGCCGACGCGTGGTTCGTCTTCGGCGGGCTCGCCCTCCTCTATCTGCTCGCCGACGAGCGACTCGCGAGCGACCCCCGGAAGGCCGGCGCGACGCTGATCGCGCTCGCGATCTGTGCGCTGGCGGCCACGGTCGCGTTCAAAACCGCCTTCGGCGTCCACCGGCCCGCGGGCGCGGGCACGGCGACGGCGCCGGCGTGGCTGCCCGCGCTGTTCGACGGCGTCTACGCCAGCATCGCGACCGGCGACGGCTTCGGCTTCCCGAGCGGCCACGCCACATCGAGCAGCGTCGTCTACGGCGGGCTCGCGCTCGCGCTGGATCGGCTCTGGACCCGCCGGAAGCGACTGCTCGCCGCCGGCGGGATCGTCGCCGTCGTGGCGCTCTCCCGGCTCGTGATCGGCGTCCACCACCTCCCTGACGTGCTGGCGGGGATCGTCGCCGGCACCGGGGTGCTGCTCGCCGTGTGGCGGGTCGCCGACGGCCGGGCCGACCGGGCGTTCCTCGCCGCGGCGGCGATCGGCGTCGTCGCGCTCGTCGCCGCGACGATCTTTGCACCGAACCACCCCGGCGAGGCGCTGAAAGCCGGAATCGCCGTCGGCGGGGGCGTCGGCGCCGCCGTCGCGTGGCGCCGAGTCGGCGGCGAACATCCGCGGCTCTCGGCTCGGGCCGCGCTCCCGGCAACACTCGTTCTCGGTGCCGCGTGGGGCGGGATCTACGCCGGGGGGTTCCCGCTGCCCGCGGCGGTCGTCGGCTCGGCGCTGGTCGTCGGCGCCATCGTCGCGCTGCCGTGGGCGGTCGCCCGGCGCTAGTCGAGCGACTTCTCCATCACGACCTCGTCGTACTCACGGACGGAGAGCGGGTAGTCGTCGACGATCTCGTAGCCGTGGGCGTGGTAGAACTCGGGGAGGAACGGGTGTTCGCCGGGCGTCGTGAGCCGCATCGTCGCCGCGCCCGCCTCGCGGGCCGCCTGCTCGACCCGTTCGAGGAGTTGGCTCCCGACCCCCTCGCCCTTCCAGCGCTCGCGGACGCCGAGGCGGCTCAGCTTCGCGACCGAGTCGTCGGCCCGTTCGAGGCGGACGCCGCCGATCACCTCGCCCGCCTGCTCGGCGACGAACACGCGGTGCTCGCGGATCCACTCGGTGACCTGCTCGGGCGTGGCGGAGCCGGCTTTCGCCGGGAAGCCGAGTTCGCGGTTCGCCGCGTAGGCGTCGCGGTAGGCCTCGGCCAGTTCGGCGGCGTCGACGTCGTCGACCGCCGCTTCACGGATCGTTACGTCGGCCATAAATCGAAGGTAGGTAGGACAGCGACGTGAATCCAGCGGCGCGCAGTGAAAGGGGGAGATGTTGCGGTGGAGCATCCGCGAGCGAAGCGAGCGGTTCACCGGACCCGACCGGAGGGAGGGTCCGGCCTTTTGGCATCAACGGGTTTTCCCGGGGGTTGAGGCGAGCGCCGTAGGGCTCGCCGATACCCCCGGGAAAAGAGGTTGAGATTTAGAACTTCTCGAGGTAGCGGTCCAGCTCCCAGTCGGAGACGTCGACGAGGTACTCCGCGAACTCCGCGTTCTTCGCCTCGACGAACTTCGGCCCGACGTGGGGGCCGAGCGCCTCGTAGACGGTGTCGTCGTCTTCCAGCGCGTCGACGGCCTCGCCGAGGTTGGTCGGCAGCGTCTCGATGCCGTACTCCTCGCGTTTCTGCTCGTCGAACTCGTAGATGTTCTCGCGGATCGGGTCCGGGCAGTCGAGGCCCTTCTCGACGCCGTCCAGCCCCGCGTGGATCAGCACCGCGAAGGCGAGATAGGGGTTACACGAGGGGTCGGGGAAGCGCGCCTCGATGCGGGAGGAGGCGGGCACACGCGCGGCCGGCTTGCGGATCAGCGCCGAACGGTTGCGGTCGGACCACGCCACGTAGACGGGCGCCTCGTAGCCGGGGACGAGGCGCTTGTAGCTGTTCACGGTGGGGTTGGTGACCGCGGCGAGGGCGGGCGCGTGTTCGAGGATCCCGGCGGTGAACTGCTTCGCCGTCTCGCTCAGGTCGAACTCGTCGTCCGCGTCGTGGAACGCGTTCTCGCCGTCCTGGAACAGCGAGATGTGGGTGTGCATCCCCGAGCCGTTCACCTTCGCGATCGGCTTGGGCATGAACGTCGCGTGGAGGTCGTGCTGGGCGGCGATCGCCCGGACGACCGTGCGGAACGTCGCGACGTTGTCGGCCGTCGAGAGCGCGTCGTCGTACTCGAAGTTGATCTCGTGCTGGCCCTCGGCGACCTCGTGGTGGGACGCCTCGATGTCGAACCCCATCTCTTCCAGCCCGTAGATGATGTCCCGGCGGACGTCGCTGGCGAGGTCCTTCGGCGCCACGTCGAAGTACCCCCCGGCGTCGTTGGTCTTCGTGGTCGCGCGGCCCTCCTCGTCCTCCTCGAACAGGAAGAACTCCGGTTCGGGCGCGGCGTTGACCTCGTACCCCATCTCCTCGGCGCGGTCGAGCGCGCTCTTCAGCACCGCACGCGGGTCGCCCTCGAACGGCTCGCCCGTCGTCGTGTCGATCACGTCACAGATGAGTCGCGCGGAGGTGTCGCGCCACGGCAGCACCGCGAACGTGCTCGCGTCGGGCTTGAGGCGCATGTCCGACTCCTGGATGCGGACGAACCCCTCGATCGAGGAGCCGTCGAAGTAGATCCCCTCGGTGAACGCCTTCTCGGCCTGATCCGCGGGGACGGAGACGTTCTTCACCGTCCCGAGGATGTCCGTGAACTGGAGTCGCAGGAAGTCGATACCTTCGCGGTCGATGCGTTCGAGAACGTCGCGTTCCTCTTCGGTGAGTCCGCCGTCAGGAGCCGGGTTGTCCGTCATGCTCTATCGGCTACTACGCCCCATACTACAAGAATATTCCCCTCCTACCAGAATACTGCCGAGGCCCGAGTCAGATAATTGGATGTTCGTAAAGTTCTTCCCGGGGGCGAGCGGAGTGGAGTACCATGACGTACGAAAACCTCGATGCGCGCCTGATCAACTCCCTGCTGGGGAACGGCCGTGCGAGCCTCCGCAGTCTCGGCGAGGAGCTGGACGTGTCGGTCACGACGGTGTCGAACCACCTCCAGGATCTGGAAGATCAGGGCGTGATCGAGGGGTACAGCCCCGACGTGAACTACCACGAGCTCGGCTACGACGTGACGGCGATCCTCCAACTCAAAGTCGAGGGGACCGCGCTGCCGGAGATCACCGACCGGCTCGCCGACCTCCGCGGGATGGTGTCGGTGTACGAGGTGACGGGCGACCACGACGTCGTCGCCGTCGGGAAGTTCGAGGACACCGACGAGATGAACGACCGGATCAAGCGGGTGCTGACCGACGACGACGTGCGGGAGTCGAACACGTCGGTCGTGCTGAACGCCGTCGTGGAGAATCAGCAGTTCGAACTGGCCGTCGACGAGGAGTAGGGCGGACGCTACTTACCGACCGTCAGCGACGCCAATTCTTTGGTTCTTGTCGAAAGTGTCGACGCGAACAGGACCGCGGAATTCACTGCTTCCGCCACGAACAGGACCGCGGAGTGAGCTAGGACTCTGAGGACCGCACCGCGGCCACAGCCTCCCCAGCCGACTCCCTCACTCCGTTCGGTCGTCCTCCGAGAGAGCAAGCTCTCTCGTGCCCTCGCTCGTTCCACTCGCGAGGACCTCGCGCGCTCGTTCGCCCACGGAGGCGTCGTGCGGGCGACCCGCGCGTCGCCCGCACTGCCAGCGGGACCGCCGGTCCCGCCCTGCTCACGTCACGCGCCACCGCCGGCTGCGGTGCGGTCGCGGTTGCTGGCTCAGGAGCCAAGCATCGAGATGCTGTTGTGGAATATAGCGAACAATCAGTCCACCGAGCGAAAAACGAGAATCAGCCGACCGACTTCGCTACTCGAAGATGAACTCGCCGTCCTCCTGCACGACCTCGCCGTCGACTTCGATCACCGAGTCCTCGCTCATGTCGAGGATCATGTCGACGTGCTCGGCGCTGTCGTTGACCTCGTTCCCCTCGCCGACACACTGGGGGTAGGCGCTCCCGACGGCCATGTGGACCGTCTCGCCCATTTTCTCGTCGAACAGCATGTTGTACGTGAACTGGTCGATCGCGTCGTTCATCCCGATACCGAGTTCGCCGAGGTAGCGCGCCGCCTCGTCGGTGTCGAACACGCCCTGCAGCACCTCCTCGTTGCGCTCGGCGGAGAACTCGGTCACTTTGCCGTTTTCGAAGGTGAGGCGGACGCCCTCCACTTCGCGGCCCTGCCGGTACAGCGGCATGTCGAAGTACACCTCGCCCTCGACGCTGTCCTTGACGGGCGCGGTGAACACTTCGCCGCCGGGGAGGTTCGCCTCGCCGTAGTCGTTCGCGGCGGTGTTGCCCTCGATGGACATCGTGATGTCCGTCTCCTCGCCCGCGCGGATGCGGACCTCGCTGGCGTCGTCGAGGATCTCGACGAGGTTCGACTGGAACTCCCGCTGGGCCTCCCAGTCGAGCGTGACGGCGTCGTAGACGAACTCCTCGTACGCTTCGGTGCTCATGCCCGCGAGCTGGGCGTACCCGGGGCTGGGATACTGCGTGAGACACCACGTCGTGTCGAGGCGGGCCTTCTTGATTGGGTCGTGGGCGCGGTTGTACGCGGCCGTGGTCTCGGGGTCCACGTCGGCTTTCTCACTGGGGTTCGGGCCGCTGCGGGCGATGATCGTCGCATCGGCGTGCTCGTACATCGCGAGCTCGTGGTCGGGCGTGTCGAACTCGTCGCTGCTGCGGAGGAACGCGCGGTCGGCGCGCTCGGAGTAGGTGAGCAGCAGGGGGTTGGCGCCCTTCTCGCCGAGCAGTTCGTGGAGCGCGACGGCGAGGTCCTCGGCGTCGCCCGGGACGTAGACGATCACGTCGTCGCCGGCTTCGATGCCGGTGGAGTGCTCGACGATGGTCTCGGCGTGTTCACGGACTCGTGGATCCATAGCTGGGAGGTCGGGGCGAGCGAGCCATACCCCTTGCGGAGTCGAACTGGCGGGCCGGTCGGGGGGCCAAGAATCGGGAGGCTTTTTGAGTGTCGGGCGGAACGAACGACCATGTTCAAGGCCATCGTGAGCGCGTCGACGCTCCGGGACTCCCTCGACGCCGTGAGCGTGCTGGTCGACGAGTGCAAGATCCGGCTGAACGAGGAGGAGCTGTCGATCCGCGCGGTCGACCCGGCCAACGTGGGTATGGTCGACCTCACCCTGGAGGCGGCGGCGTTCGAGTCCTACGAGGCCGACGGCGGCGTCATCGGCGTCAACCTCACGCGGCTGGAGGAGGTCGCCGGGATGGCCAACGCCGACGACCTGATCCACCTCGAACTCGACGAGGAGACCCGGAAGCTCCACATCGAGTGCGAGGGGCTCTCCTACACGCTGGCGCTGATCGACCCCGACTCGATCCGCAAGGAGCCGGACATCCCGGATCTGGACCTGCCGGCGGAGATCACGCTGGAGGGCGCCCAGCTCAACCGCGGGATCACCGCCGCTGACATGGTGAGCGACCACATCCGCCTGCGCGTCGACGAGACCGACGAGACGTTCCACATCGAGGCCGAGGGCGACACCGACGACGTGGACCTCCAACTGGAGTCGGAGGACCTGATCGCGCTGACCGCGGGGCCCGCGGACTCGCTGTTCAGCCTCGACTACCTGAAGGACATGAATAAGGCGATCGCCTCCGACGCCGAGGTTCGCGTCGAACTGGGCGAGGAGTTCCCGGTGAAACTGCACTACGAGTTCGCGGAGGGGCTCGGGACGGTGACGTTCATGCTGGCGCCGCGTATCCAGAGCGACTGATCGGTCTTTCTGCGGGTCGGTCTTTTGTCGGTACGGTCAGGGGAGCGGGCTCTCCGTGCGTGCTGTTTCGACGTTTGACCACCGCAACAGCGTCTCGATCGTTGGCACCTTGTGACCGCAACCGCCCCGCACAGCCCACAGGCCTCCCCAGCCGACTCGTTCCTTCGCTGGCGCTCAGTCACTCGTCCCTCGCGCTCGCCTCGCGCACGGAGGCGCGAGCGCTTCGCGCCGACAGCGACCGCGGTGCGGTCGCGGTGGACGCCTCGCGGGCGTCGCCGAGAGTCTGCGACTCTCGGCTGCCAACCAGAAATCTCTGATTTCTGGTGACGGACCTCGTGCCCGGCACACTGCGGTCACAAGTGGTCTCGCGTCGAGACGCTGTCGCGGTTGCGGTCATCAACGATCTGGGAGTCGGTTACGTCATCATTCTCGAAAAACATCTCCACGCACCACCCCGACTTTTCACCTATCGACGCCACCGAGAACCATGCGCGCCGTCTACTTCGACTGCGACGGGACTCTCCTCACGCTCGACTGCTCGTACGACGACCTGTTCCGACGAGCCTGCGACGCCGCGAACGTCGACGCCACTGCCGACCGCCAAGCGACCTATGCCGAAGCCTTCTTCGAGGCGTTCGAGTCGTTCCACCCCGACCCGTACCGCGCCGGGATGGCCGCCGCCGTGGAGGCCGGAAACCTCGACGCCGACCCGGCCGAACTCGCGACAGCCTACGTCGCTGCCGAGGTCGCTGCCGCCACGCCCGCCGACGGCGCTCGCGAGGCACTGGACGCGTTCGACGACGCCGACACCGCGCTGGGGGTACTCACGAACGGCGTGACCGACGTCCAGCGCCGGAAACTGGAGATGGCAGGGCTGTTCGACCGCTTCGACGCCTACCTCCCGAGCTACGCGATCGAGGCCCACAAGCCCGACCCCGCGATCTTCGAGGCGGCACGGGAACGGATCGACGCCGAGGAGTACGTCTACGTCGGCGACTCGCTGGAGCACGACGTACGCCCGGCCCGGACGGCGGGGTTTCTGCCGGTCCACGTCGACGGCGAGGCGGAGGAACGCGCCGTCGGCGTCGACGGACTGGAGACGCTGGCGCGGCTGCGTTAGCCCGCCGTCGGGAACTGCACCGCCACCCGCGTCCCGCCGCTCTCGGGCGTCTCGATCTCTATCTCCGCGCCCAGCAGCGCCACGCCCCAGTGAACCGACCAGAGCCCGAGGCCGCTGCCGTGTTCCAGCGCCGTCTCGCCGCCGGACGCCAACACCGCCACCTCGTGCTCGGGGATGCCCGGCCCCGCGTCGCTCACGATCAGCCGGGCGCCGCCGTCGACGGCCGCCAGCGACACCCGGACCGGCGCGGCGCCGTGGACCACCGCGTTCTCAACGAGGTTCTCAACGACCGCCTCGAACGCACGGTCGACGCCCTCCATCGGCAACGAGTCGACGATCTCCGCCGCGACGGTCGCCTTGGGGTAGTCGTCGAGCACGCCACGAAGCACCGAGCGGGTGAGGTCGGCGGCGTCGAACTCGGTCTCCTCGGCGTCGAGGAACGCTTCCACCTGTCGGGCGTTCTCGCCGAGGTCGGACAGCTGTCGGGCGTTCTCCTCGATGTGCCGGACCATCTCGCGCTCCTCGCCGTCGAGCCGGGCAGCGAGCGTCTCGGCGTAGCCGAGCACGACCGTGAGGTCGTTCCGGAGGTTGTGTCTGAGCACGCGGTTCAGCACCTCGACGCGCTGGCGCTGGCGCTCCCGGACGGTCACGTCCGAGAGCACGACCGTGTAGCCCACGTGTGTGCCGCTGGGGTCGGTCAACGGCGACGTCGACACCGCGTACGTCCGGCGTCCCGTTCCGTCGCTGGTGTCGATCTCGACCGTGTCACGGGCGGGGGCGTCCTCGCGCTCCCCGCCGCCGGCCCCCTCGTCGACGCCGACCGGAAGGTCGAGGAACGCGTCGAGCGGGCGATCGCGCACGCGCTCGGCGTCGACGCCCAGCAGCGCCTCGGCCGCGGGGTTGAGTCGGACGACGTACTGATCGAGCGAGAGCACGACGATCGGGTCGGCGAGATCGTCGATCGCGGTCCGCTCGGCGGCACGGCTCGTCGTCGGGTTCCGCTCGAACATCTCCGCTCGGTCGAACGCGTACGCGTCCAGCACGAGATGGGGGACGAACATCAGCGGCGCGAGCTGGAGCTGGGGCACGGGGCCGATCTGTAGCGTCCACGCGACGAGGGCGAACCCCGGCGGCAGCGAGCTCAGCGCGACGGCGGCGCTCTCGCGACGGTAGAGCGGACCGTAGCTGAGCAGGGTGTCGACGAGAAGGAAGACGGCGCTTGCGACCAGTACGGTCTCCACGGCGACGACGAGGTACGCCCACGGGCTGAGCGCGTACGAGACGGTCGCGACGCCGAACGCGGGGTCGATCGCAAGCCCCGTCCAGAACCACCCGAGAACCGGGTTGGTAACGACCAGCGCCGTCGAGACGATCCCGAAGCCGACGATCGCCCCGAACAGGCGGCTCCGGATCACGTCGCTCCGGCCGGTGTACTCCAGCGCGAAGCCGAGGAAGGTAATTCCGGTCCAGATGATCCCGAGCCACATCGTCGCCTCCAGCGCGCCCCGGAACGACGGCTCCCACACGAGCAGCCCGAACCCGTAGGAGAGACACCACGTCGCCTGTGCGGCGAACACACCGAGGAACCAGTCGACACCGGGTCGCCCCCGGTGTTCTCGGATCCGCCACGCGAGCGCGAGCGCCCCCACGCCGCCGGCGATCGAGACGAGGGCGGGCCACGGCGGGAGGAACTCGAACGCCATCTGTGGCCCACGACGGAGAGCGGTGGGGTAAAACTGTCGTGGTGGGTGCTGTACCGCTCAGCCCGTCGAACAGCCGAAAGCCGCGACTGACGGGGATGGGAAACAACGCGCAGTCGAGGGCGGTGGTCCGGCTCCGACTCGCTTACGCGTGACGCTCGATGACGTGTTTCGCTGCTTGGGCCTTCTCCTTCCAGCCGTAGCCCGCCTCGTACACGTGGCGCTTGCTGTCGACCAGCTCCGCCGGGCTGGACTCCTCGAACCCGCCCCGGGCCCACGTGCCGGACTCCTCCAGCCACTCCAGCACCTTCTCGCGGGTTTCGGGCCAAGTCAGGCCGACCATCTCGTACCACGCGATCATCGCGAAGATCGCGTTGTCGTGGCAGCCGGGGTAGGAGCCCCGCCGGTAGATGGTCCGCATCGGGTCGGTCGTCGGCTCGGACACCTGCTCGCGGTACTCCTCCGCGGTCAGCAGTTCGAGGCGGTTGTTGGTGTCGGGCTGGACCCGGCCGCTGCGGCGGAGGTGTGAGAGCGCGGCCTGGTGGAGTGCGTCCCACTCCGGCGCCAGATCGCGGAGGTCGTCCTCCTCGCGGGCGCCCGCAGCGAGCGGCGCGAGCACGTCGGCGTAGGCGCGCTCGACGGTCTGCCACTCCACGCCCTCGAAGCGACAGCCGGCGTCGTGGAGGCTGCTGGCGGCGTGGCAGTCGGGACAGGGGTAGTCGAACCGCGGCACAGCCCTCCGTACCGGATCGCCCGCCTTAGAGTCCCCGATCGCCGCTCAGAGCTTCGGCTCGACGTAGATGGTCGACACGCGGCTGTCGGCGTCCTGCAGTTCGGCCTCGATCTCGTGGATCGCGTCGTCGACCCCCTCGGTCACGAGGTCGGGATCGACGCTCACCTCGACGGCGACCATCGCGTTCTGGGGGCCGAAGAAGACTGTCCGGAACGAGTCAACGTGGACGACCGCCGGGTGGTCGGTGACGATGCTCTGGAGCTCGCGCTCGACGTCAGCCGGGAGGCTCTCGCCCAGCAGCAGGCGCTTGTTCTCCCACGCCAGCGCGAGGGCGAACCCCATCAAGAGGAGGCCGATGATCGCCGCGGAGATCGCGTCGTAGATCCCGTTGCCCGTGTACCGCGAGAGCACGACGCCGACCAGCGCGATCGCCGCCCCCGCCAGCGCGATGGTGTCCTCGGTGAACGCCGTCAGCGTGGTCACGTCGCTGGTCTTGTCGAACGCCTCGCGGATCGACCCCCAGCCGAACTCTTTCATCTGGCGCTGGAGCTCGGCGTTGGCTTTCGCGAGCGCCCACGCCTCGAACACGATCGCCCCCGAGAGCACGGTGACGTTGAGCCAAAACGTCTCGACCCGGGCGCCGACGACGGGAACGGTGAACTTCCCGGCCTCGACGTGGCCGGCGGTCTGGATCGCGTGGATCCCGTGATTCAGGCTCTCCCAGCCCGCGATCCCGAACAGGAGCACGGAGACGAGGAACGCGTAGAAGAACTGGGCCTTGCCGTAGCCGAAGGGGTGCTCGCGGCTGGACTTTTTCTTCGAGTAGCGGATGCCGATGAGGAGGAACACCTGATTGCCGGTGTCGGAGATAGAGTGATACGTCTCGGAGAGCATCGACGGGCTCCCGGTGAGCAGGAAGCCGACGAACTTCATGATCGCGATAGCGCCGTTGGCGATCAACGCCGCCAGCACGACGCCAGTGCTGCTAGCCATGGTCGAGCCGTCACGAGACAGCGCCTTATCGGTGTCGCCCGGGACGGCCCACACCGCTTTTCCCGACCGGGCGCGGAGGACGATCCATGCTCGTCGTGCTCTCCGACACCCACCGCACCGAGGGAACCGGGCTCGTCGGTGCGGCGGCCGACGCCGTCGCCGACGCCGATCTCGTGCTCCACGCCGGCGACTTCACGACCGAGGCCGTCCTCGACGCGTTCCACGACACCGCGGCCGACCTGCGCGCGGTCCCCGGCAACCGCGACGGCCCCGGGGTGACCGACCGACTCCCCGAAGCGACGACGCTCTCCTACGCCGGCGTCCGAATCGCCGCCACCCACCGAAAGCGCGGGGGAGCGACCGGGCTGGCCATGTTCGGGCGCGAACGCGGCGCTGACCTCGTCGTCTCGGGGCACACACACCGCCCCGTCGTCGATCAGGAAGGGTCGGTGACGCTGCTCAATCCCGGGAGCCACGCCGACCCGCGGGGGGCGAGACAGTCGTTCGCCGTGCTCGAACCGACGGCAGAGGGGCTGAACGGCCGTCTCACGACCGTCGGCGGCGAGACGTTCGAACGGTTCCGCGTCGAGAACGAGTAGCGCCCTGCGAGGCGTGTTGGAGGGCCGAAGCAGGGACACCCGACGCTTAGATCGGATACTTCAAAGTGGTTAGGTAAGCACAAAGAGCCGTTTGACCGATCCGCTCGCGGCTCAGAACTTCTCCAGCAGGTCGCGGTAGAAGCCGCCCTCGCTGTCGCCCGCGAGCTTCTCGACGATGAGCTCGGGGGTCGATCGCGCGAGGTGGTCCTTCTTCGGCGAGCGGTCGACGCGGAGTTCGCCGTCGACCAGTCCGACCGCCTCGATCCCGTCGACCGCAACCTCGAAGCTCGCCGCCTCACGGATGCCGTCGGCGAGGTGGGAGACGAACACGGCGCTTGCGCCCTGGTCGTGGAGCTCTTCGAGGATGCCGGCAATGATCTTCGCGGAGGCGCCGGGCTCGGTGATCGACTCCAGTTCGTCGACGAGCACGAGCCGCCCCGCCGCACCCTCGACGAGGTCGCCGAACTCCCGGAGCGTGCTCTCGAACGCGCCCGCGTCGAGGGTGCCCTGTGACTTCGCGTAGTAGTGCAGCTCCGACACCTGCCCGACGCGGGCGTCCTCGGCGGGGACGGGCAGCCCCATGTGCGCGAGCACGACGAGCAGCCCCACGAGATCGAGCGTGGAGGTCTTCCCCCCGGAGTTCACACCGGAGAGCAGCGTCACCCCCTCGACCCCGTAGTCGACAGGGTCGACCTCGTCGAACGGCACGTCGAGCAAGGGGGAGCGGCCGCCCTCGATCTCGAACCCCTCGCCCGCGATCGTCGGCATCGTGCAGTCGAAGTCACGGGCGAACCGCGAGAGGGCGAGCTCCACGTCGAGTTCGAGTGCCGTCTCGACCATCGACGCCACGGGCTCGCGGAGCTCCCGGAGCTCGGCCGCGAGTTCGGTTTCGAGCTGGTTCGCCCGGCGGTCGCGGTCGGCAGTGAGTTCGGTCCGGAGCCGGGAGACCGCCTCCTCGTTGTGTTCAAGCGGGAACGAGGGCTCGCCGCCGAAGATGCGCTCGACGAACTCCGCCTCGCCCGAATCGAGGTCGAGGCTGTCGACGACGTGCTCGCGGGCGAGCTCGACCGCCCGGTCGTAGTCGTCGGCCAGTTCGCGGGAGAGCAGCGAGTCGACCCGGGCGCCCTGCTCGACCAGCGAGAGGAAGTCGGTGCCCTCGATGGTCACGTCGCGTTCGCCGATAGCGTCCCGCAGGTGGTCGTTGCCGACCGACTCCGCGGTGCTCACGGCGGCATCGAGGTCGTCGACCGCCACCGAGAGGCGATCGAGCTCCTCGTCGCCGACGATGCCGCCCTCCTCGTCGACCCGTTCGAGCGCCGCGCGCAGCGAGTCGAGATCGCAGTCCGGTTCGGTGCCAGCGATCTCGTGGACTGCGGCGGCTGCGAGCAGCCGCTCGCGGTTGTCGGCGAAGAAGGTGAGCGTCCGTTCGGGGACGAACTCCTCGGGGCGTTCGAGCGCGTCCGGGACGACCCGCACGTCGCCGTCCACGTCGATGCCGGCGAACTCCGCGTCGAGGACGTACACCGTCGAGTACGAGCGGCCGAGCTCGCCGAGTTCGCGTCGGTCGTCGATCACTTCCACGGGCAGTTCGGGCAGCGCCTCCTTCGCTTCGGCGTAGCGTTCGGCGTCGGCCGTCGCGACACAGCGCTCCCGAACCCGAATCCCGTCGGCGGGTTCGAGGGGTTCGACGCCGGCGAGGGCGTCGAGCAGTTCCGGGTCGGGCTCGCGCTCCATCGCCCGCGTCGCGAACGTCCGGACCTCCTCGATCCGGGACCGTTCGGTGCTGGGGAAAAAAGTCGCCAGCCGCTTCTCGCCGTAGGTGGTGACCGCGCGCTCCTGCAACAAGCCGAGCGCGTCGTCGTAGATCTCCCGCGCCCGGTCGGTCGCGAGGAAGCCGCCGTCGTCGCCGTGCTCCCGGCGGATGGCGCCCCGGGCGATCGCCGCGGCGCGACCCTCGGAGATGTCCGGCGAGCGGGCGATCGCGGCTACGTCGCCGCGCCGGAGCGCGCTCTCGGCGTCGTCGAGTTCGGCCAGCGAGGCGGCCGTCTTCTCTCCAACCCCCGGGATGGCCGTGAACTCCATTCGGCCCGGGGTTCCGCGCCATCGGGCAAAAGCGTGTGGTTCGCCGAGGGTCGTCGATCCCGGCGGTGTTAAGTGATCTCCCGCCGTCCCTTCGGTCGATATGGCGGATCGTCTCGTCCAGGCCGGCACCGTGCTCACCGGGTTCCTCGGCGTCGCGCTCGTCGTCTTCGGCGGCTACCGCGTCCGGTACGGCACCGGCACGGTGGAGGAGCTGCTGGCGCTGGCGTTCCTCGGCGTGGCGGTCGTCGCGAGCTACCGTTCGCTGGCGATCCACTCCGGGCCACGGGTGAACGCCGTCGGCAACACCGTGCTGTTTCTCGGCGCCGCGGCGGCGTACGGCGGCGGGGTGAACCTCGGCGTCGACGCCGTCGCGACGGCGGGGCAGGCGCTGTTCGTGATCGCCGTCGCGTATTTCGTGGTCAGGCTGGACTAACTAGGGCTGACAGACGGCGCGATCGCTCGCTGGTGGACTGCCGTGCTCCCGCCTCCCCACCAGCGTCGGTGCTCAGGTCACGCCGGGGGTGGTCCCGCTCTCCTACTTGAATCCTCGCTACTCCTCGATCCGCCGGAGCGTCGCCGCCACGTCGCTCGGCGTCGCACCCGGGACGTCCTCGACGCGGTGGTCGGGGACGAATATCGGCACGGGGTTGGCTCGGAGCGCAGTCCTGACCGTCTGAGCGTCGTCCTCGTCGTCCGGGTTCAGGTTGGCCATGTGAGCCACCTGTCGCGTGTTGCCGACCTCACCGTAGGGGATCTGACAGACTGCATCGAGCACCGCGCGCTGATCCGTCGGCACCGTGATCGCGACTTCCACGTCCTCGAAGGTGTCCTCGTCGCCGTCGAGGTAGTCGAACACGCGCTCTAAGATCGGGTGTTCGGGCTCGGCGTCGTCCGGGATGCGCTCGGGAAACGACACGTCGATCACTTGGCTGCTGGCGACCGCGATCTGGACCGGGCGGCCGAGGACCTCGGACTCGCGTGCGTAGATGCCGGCGTCTTCCATCGGCCCAACGGAGGGCGCTCGCGGCCTTGAAGCCGGCGGCAGCGCCGGGAACGGGCGACCGGGGTCGCAAGCCTTTTGAACAGTTCCGTACATTAGTGTACAAGTATGAACAGCAACGAGGTGGCGCCCGCGGTGCGGTCCATCCTCGACGCCGCCCGCGAGCGCCCCGGCGGGGACGAGCGCGTGGCCGTCGAGGACGCGCGGTCGCTCCCGGCGGCGTTCGCGGCAGCCGAGGCCGAGGGGCGGGCTCCGGTCGTCGCCGAAGTGAAACCGACCAGCCCGACGACCGAGGGCGAGACCACGGCCGATCCCGTCGAACTGGCCGAGGCGATGGTCGCCGGCGGCGCCGCCGCGCTCTCGGTGCTCACCGAGCCCGAGCACTTCGGCGGCTCGGTCGAGAACTACGAGCGCGTCCGCGAGGCCGTCGACGTCCCCGTCCTCCGGAAGGATTTCCTGCTGACGGAGGCGCAGTTGGACGCGGTGGCTGCGGACGCCGTGTTGCTGATCGCCCGGTTTCTGGGCGACGACCTCGCGCCGATGATCGAGGCGGCACGCGATCGTGGGATGCAGGTGCTCGTCGAGGTCCACAGCGAAGCGGAGGTCGAGCGTGCGGTCGCGGCCGGCGCGGAGATCATCGGCGTCAACAACCGGGATCTGGCGGCGTTGGAGGTCGACCTCGGGACGTTCGAGGAGGTCGCGCCCGCGGTGCCCGAGGACGCGACGCTGCTCGCGGAGTCGGGGATCTCGACGCCCGCGGAGGCGCGACGGATGCGGGAGGCCGGCGCGGACGGCCTGCTGATCGGCACCGCTATCATGGACGGGGATCCACGTGAGAACACGACACGGTTCGTCAACGCATGAGTTCTGATTCATCTGCGGACGGGAAGTTCGGGGAGTACGGCGGCCAGTACGTGCCCGAGGCGCTGATGCCCGCGATCGAGGAGCTGCGGGACGCCTACGAGCGCTACGTGCTGGAAAACGAGGACGGCTTCGTGGACGAGTTCCGGGAGCGTCTGCGTGACTTCGGCGGGCGACCAACGCCGCTGCAGCACGCCGAGCACCTCTCGGATCGTTACGGCCGGGAGATCTACCTCAAACGGGAGGATCTGCTCCACGGCGGTGCCCACAAGCTCAACAACGCGCTCGGACAGGTGCTGCTCGCGAAGTACATGGGCAAAGAGCGGATCGTCGCCGAGACCGGCGCGGGCCAGCACGGCACCGCGACCGCGATGGCGGCGGCCCACCTCGACATGCCCTGTGAGATCTACATGGGCGAGACGGACATCGCCCGCCAGCGCCCCAACGTGTTCCGGATGCGGATCAACGGCGCCGAGCTCAACCCCGTCACCGCGGGCCGCGGGACGCTGAAGGAGGCCATCAGCGAGACGATGCGCGACTGGGCGACCAACGTCGGCGACACCCACTACGTCGTCGGTAGCGTCGTCGGCCCCGCGCCGTTCCCGGAGATCGTCCGGGAGTTCCAGTCGGTCATCAGCGAGGAAGCGAGAAAGCAGTCCCGAGAGCGGTTCGGCACGCTACCCGATTCGGTCGTCGCCTGCGCGGGCGGTGGCTCGAACACGATGGGCGCCTTCGCCCGGTTCGTCGACGACGAGGACGTGAACCTCCTCGCCGTCGAGGCCGGCGGCTCCTCGCTCGCGGTCGACGAGGAGGAGGGGGTCGCCCCCAACTCCGCCTCGCTCTCGACGGGCGGGCAGGGCGTGCTCCACGGCGCCCGCACGAAGGTGCTGCAGGACGAGTGGGGCCAGATCGTCGAGTCCCACTCCGTCTCCGCGGGGCTGGACTACGCGGGCGTCGGGCCGGAGCTGGCCCACCTCGTCGACGAGGAGCGCGTGACCGCGGTCAACGTCGGCGACGACGCCGCGCTGGAGGCGTTCCACCGACTCTCGCAGGAGGAGGGGATCATCCCCGCGCTGGAGAGCGCCCACGCGCTGGCGTATCTGGAGGAAATCCTGGGTCCGGATGCTGAAACGGAGACCGACGACGACCTCGGCGAACAGATCGTCGTGAACCTCTCCGGCCGCGGCGACAAGGATCTCGAAACGGTGATCGAGGAGACCGACAAGCGCGACATCCCGAACGCGCCGGACATGAGCGAGTTCTCGGGTGGACTATGAGCGGGCTCTCCGACGCGTTCAGCGACGACGACCCCGCGTTCATCCCCTACCTCGCGGTCGGCGATCCGGACATCGCGGCCTCGAAGCAGTACGTCGAGGCGCTCGTCGAGGGCGGCGCCGACTGCATCGAACTCGGGCTCCCCTTTTCGGAACCCATCGCGGAGGGGCCGACGATTCAGAAAGCGGTCGTCCGGTCGCTCTCGGGCGGGATCACCCCCGAGGCGTACTTCGAGTTCGTCGACGACCTCGACGTGGACGTGCCGCTGGTCTGTATGACCTACTACAACCTCCTGTTCCGCTACGGCGCCGACTCCGGCACCGCGGCCGGCGAGGGCGACCACACCGCCCCCGGCCCGCGCCCGTTCGTGAAACGCGCCGCGGAGGTCGGGATCGACGGGTTCGTCATCCCGGATCTGCCCGCCGAGGAGGCCGACGAACTCCGGGCGGCCTGTGACGAGTGCGGCCTCGATCTCGTCTTCATCGTCGCGCCGACGACCACCGACGACCGCCTCGACACCATCCGCGAGCGCGTCTCGGGCTACGTGTACGTGCAGGCCCGGCTGGGCGTCACGGGCGCGCAAGCGGACGTCTCCGACCAGACCGCCGAGAGCCTCGCACGGATCTCGGACTGGGAGGTTCCCAAGGCCGTCGGCTTCGGTATCTCCTCGGGCGACCACGCAGCCCGGGTGGTCTCGGCGGGCGCCGACGGGATCATCGTCGGCTCCGCGCTGGTCGACATCGTCGCCGACGGCGTCGAGAACGACCGCCCGACCGCCGACGTCGCCGCCGACCTGCAAGCGAAAGCCCGCGAACTGAAGGAGGGCGCGCTCCGGGGCGCCCGAGAATCGCCGGAAGCGGAAGGAAAATAGGGCGGCGAGGAGCGCAACCCTCAAGCCCCCGCTTGCCACAGAGTACCACACCAACCACACCACTCTCAGCATGACACGACTCACACCCACCGACGCCGGCAGAGCAGCCCGACTCGACCGACTCTCGACAGACGGGAACGTCCTCATGGTACCGATGGACCACGGCATCACCATGGGCGCCGTGCAGGGGCTGGCCGACATCGAATCGACAATCGACGCCGTCACCCGCGGCGGCGCCGACGCCGTGCTCACCCAGAAGGGGATCGCCCCGCGCGTCCACCCGAACAAGAACGACGCCGGCTACGTGATCCACCTCAACGCCTCGACCACCATCGGCCCCGACGAGGACGACAAACGCGTCACCGGGACCGTCAAGGAGGCCGTGCAGGCCGGTGCCGACGCCGTCTCGCTGCACCTCAACGTCGGCAGCCAGTACGAGCCCAAACAGATCGAGCAGTTGGCCGAGGTGACCAAACAGGCCCGCGAGTTCGGGATGCCCGTGCTCGCGATGACGTACGCCCGCGGCGAGGGCGTCGACAGCACCGACCCCGAGTCGCTGGGCCACGCGGTCCGCCTCGGCGAGGAGTTGGGTGCGGATCTCGTGAAGACGGGCTACTCCGGCGACGCGGAGAGCTTCGAGCGCGTCGTCGAGTCGACGGAGCTGCCGGTGCTGATCGCCGGCGGGAGCAAAGGGACGAACCGCCAGACCGTCGAGATGGTGCGTGGCGCGATGGACGCCGGCGCCTCGGGCGTGTCGATGGGTCGGTCGATCTTCCAGCACGAGCAGCCCGAGAACATCGCCGCGGCGGTGTCGGCGGTGATCCACGACGACGCGAGCGTCGACGACGCGCTGGCGGCCGGCGGCTTCGAGGGCTGAGCCGCGGCGCCGGCGGCCGCGGGCGATTGTGACACAATTAAGGCCCTACCGTCGGTACTCAGAGCTATGGAGACGCTGCTTCTCAACAGCGAGGACGTCCACCAGAACACCTCGATGGCGGAGCTGATCCCGGCGATCGAGGAAGCGTTCGCGGCGTACGAAAACGGGAACGCGAAGATGCCCGCGAAGTCCTACATCGACCTGCCGCAGTACAACGGCGACTTCCGGTCGATGCCCGCCTACCTCGACACGGGCGAGTGGGACGCGGCCGGGATCAAGTGGGTCAACGTCCACACCGACAACGAGGAGCAGTTCGACCTCCCGACGGTGATGGGGACGATGATCTACTCCGAGCCCGAGAACGCGTTCCCGCTGTCGATCATGGACGGCACCGAGCTCACGATGCAGCGCACCGGCGCCGCCGCCGCGGTCGCGACCGACCACCTCGCCGTCGAGGACGCCAGTTCGATGGGGATCGTCGGCGCGGGCGTCCAGGCGTACACGCAACTGGAGGCCATCGCGGAGATCCGAGACATCGAGGAGGTCGTCGTCTCGGACCTCGACGAGGCACGGGTCGAAGCGTTCGTCGAGGCGTTCGAGGACCGCTTCACGATCCGCTCGGGCACGCCCAGCGACGCCGGCCACTGCGACGTGGTCTCAACGGTGACGCCCGTTCGCAACCCCATCATCGGACCCGAGGACGTGGGCGAGCATACCCACATCAACGCGATGGGTGCCGACGCGGAGGGGAAACACGAGATCGAGGACGACGTGCTGCTGAACGCGAAGCTGGTGATCGACGACTACGCACAGACGACCCACTCCGGCGAGATCAACGTCCCGTGGGCCGAGGGCGTGCTCGGTGACGACGACCTCTACGGCGAGATCGGCGAGATCGTCGTCGGCGACAAGGCCGGCCGGACGGCCGAGGACGGCGTGACGGTGTTCGACTCGACCGGGCTGGCGATTCAGGACGTGGCTGCCGCCCACGTCGTCTACGAACACGCCAACGAGCGCGACAACGGGACGGCGTTCGACCTGCTCGGACTGGCCTGAATTTTTGAGCGACGGCTAGTAGTCGTCATTTTCACAGCCAAGATCGGATCCCCCAGATTAGTAGCCGTATCGCTTGTGGGCGTCGTCAATGTCGGTGATTTCCACGACACGAACCTCCTCCGTACCGTCGTCAACGATGACGTAGAAGGCCGTGTGGCTCCTCCCGATATAGAGGCGGTACATCTCCTCCCCATCAACGACGAGTTTCTCCTTGTCGCCTTTACCGCCACCGGGGTATGGATCTTCAGCCAGTTTCCGCAGGTTGTCTTTGATGATCCGAGCGCTCTTGTCGTCGAGTGACTGGATGTAGTCGCGGGCGTCGTCCGAAAGAAGAACGTTATAGCTCATCGAGCGACGTCAACTCCTCCGAGTCCTCTTCTCGGACCGTGCGGGCCCGTTCGGCGAGTTGGTGCCGCTCGTGTTCCTGAATCAGTTCGTCCAACAGCTCGTCGTAGGTCTGACCGGGTTTCTTGAGTTGATGAAGTCGTTCCCATCGTTCTTCGGTTACCGGAATTCGTTTGTCTGCGCTCATTGTGTTCACTTGTTTGTATCAGCGTTCGAAGGGTACCCAGACCTTCTTGTTCGGCGTCTTCTGCGCGGTTTTCTAGGGACACAGCTGTGCTGCGCAGCCTGTCGAAGGGTCGTCCACCGAAGCGGTTTCCGGATCCTCCTTCAGCCACCCTGTACTTCAGCACACGCCTCACAGTTACAGCGTTGTAAGTCCTTACAGAAATAGCTACCGGGGGTAGGCACCGTTTCGACGAACCGATGACGCCGATATTCGCCATAGAAACACCCCCATGGACCGAATAGCCACGTTCAAACAGCGAAAAGTGAGTACGAACGGGCCGACTACTCCAAGTGAATCGCCGGTCGGAACGGGATCGCGTTCCCCGCCCGATCAGCCGGGTCCACCACGTCTTCGTCGTCCTCGGCGTACACCTCGACCGCGGCGTCGAACTCGCGTTCGAGGAACGCCGCCGCGCTCTCGTAGGCGGCCTGCTCGTCCATCCCGAGCAGGTCCGCCAGTTCGTCGTCGTCGTAATCACGGGCGAACTCAACGGCGTCCTGTGCGACCTCGTTGACCTCGTTCCCGCGTTCGCGCAGGTCGGGGTCGCTCATCACCTCGCTCATCACCGCGCCCACATCGGCGCCGGCCTCCCGGACCGCCTCGAACACGGTGTGCTTCCAGTCGGCGGCGGCGTAGATCCGGATCGTCTCCGGGTCGGTGTCAGTCACGTCCGCGACCTCGTTGATGTCGTCGACCAGCGCCTGCACGCGCTCCTCCTGCAGTTCCAGATCCGGCGCGCGCAGGTCGTCGTCGACCTCCGGCCACGGCGCGTCCTCGGCCGGCGTCCCCGTCAGGTCCTCGTGGAGTTCGTTCGCGAGGAACGGCGTGAACGGCGCCAGCAGGCGCAGGCGTGTCTCGAGGGCGTGTCGCAGCGTCCAGCGCGCGCCCGGCCGGTCGAGGTCGGCGCGGCGACGGTACCACTTCAGGTGCTCGTCGAAGCCGTAGAACGCCGCCTGCGTGGCGGTCCGGGTCTCGGAGCGCTCCATCGCGTCGGTCGCGGTGTCGATCGTGGTCTGGAGCTTCGACAGCAGCCAGCGGTCCACGTCGGTGATCTGGTCGCGGTCGCCCTCGGGCCCCTCGATCAGCTCCTGCCCGCGGTTGTAGAACCGCCGCAGTTGGTCGTGGGTGCTCTCGACGGCGTCCTCCCGCCAGTCGTAGTCCTGCCACGGCTCGGACGCGTTCAGCAGGAAGAACCGCACCGTGTCGGCGCCGAACTCCGAGATCGCCTCGCCCGGGAGGACGACGTGGCCCTTCGAGGAGGACATCTTCTGGCCCTCCAGCAGGCCCATCCCCATCACGACGATCCCCTGGGGCCACTTCGGCTCGGGGAAGAACTCGGCGTGGTGGTAGAGGTAGAACGTCAGGTGGTTCGTGATCAGGTCGTTGCCCGAGAAGCGGTAGTCGACGGGGTACCAGTAGTCCCACTCATCGCCCAGTTCCAGCGCGCGCTCGTCGGGATCCTCGACGGCGTCCTCGCCGTAGAACATCGCGTCGAAGAAGTCCGGATCCAGCTCCTCGACGGGCACGTCCTGAATGTGCGGGGCGACCGTGTAGTAGGACATGTACAGCGTCGAGTCCGACAGCGGCTCGATCACGAACTCGTCGTCCCACGGGAGTCTGGTCCCCAGCCCGTAGTTCCGGATGCAGGGCCACTCCTCCAGCCAGCCGACGGTGTGTTCGTACTCGCCGCGGGTGTTCTCCGGGATCGCGTCGAGGTTCGCGATCGCCCGGCGGGTCTTCTCCATCCACTCCTCGTCGTTGTAGCGCAGGAACCACGTGTCCTGGTAGGCGACCTCGACGTCGCCGCCGCAGCGACAGACGACCTCCTCTGAGAACTCCTGCATCGTGTCGAACGCGTCGCCGGCGTGGTGCTCGCGGAAACGATCGCGCACGTCCTCGACGACCTCGCCCGCGAACTCGCCGTACTCGTCGTTCAGGATCCCGGAGTGGAACTCCGCGTTGTACAGGTCGTTCGTGGCCTCCTCCAGCGCGGGATCGTCGCTCGACTCGATGCCGTACTCCTCGACGGCGGAGGCTGCCGGGATCTCGCCGTACCCCTCGATCGTGAGGATCGGGATCGGCTCGATCCCGCGGACCGCCTCGGGGTCGATCCCGTACGCGGTTAGCTCGTCGGCGCGCTCCTTGAGCTCCTGCAGCGCGACGTAGTCGTCCGGCGAGTGGGCCGGGACGGACATCACGACGCCCGTCGCGTTGTCGGCGTCGACGAAGCCCGCGGGCAGGATCAGCACCTCGTCGCCCGTGACGGGGTTCTCGACGCTGGTGCCGACGATCTCGCGACCGTCGAACTCGGCCTCGATCTCGACCTCGCGGTCCTGCAGCCGGAACTTCTCGGCGGCGTCCGCGGAGATCACCCACGTCTCGCCGTCGACGGTCGCGCGGACGTACGCTCCCTCGGGGTCGACGTAGGCGTTCGTGACGCCGCGGACCGTCTCCGGGCGGAGGGTAGCCATCGGGAAGACGGCGTTCCCGTCGTCAGGAGAGTCTCCCTGGAACCGGATCAGCGTGTACTCCTGGAACTCCGCCTCCTCGCCCTCCAGCAGGTCGTGAGTGGTGACGGGCTGTTCCTCCTCGGTGCAGTAGTTCACCGGGTGCAGCCCCTTCTCCACCAGCCCCTTCTCCTTCAGGCGCTGATACTGCCACTCGATGAACTTCGAGTAACGCTCGTCGTTGGTGGTGAACTCCCGGCGCCAGTCGACCGAGAGGCCCAGGGACTTCATCCCCTTCTTGTAGTGCTCTTCGATGAAGTAGTTCGCATACCCCATCGGCGTCTCCAGATCGCTCAGGTCCGCTTCGGGGACGTTGTACGTGTCCTGCAGCACCGAGAGCTGCTCCTCCTCGCCTTTCTTCAGGCGCTCGACGGCGCCGATGATCGGCGTCCCGGTGACGTGCCACGCCATCGGGAACAGCACGTTGTCGCCCTGCTGGCGCCGGTAGCGCGCGTAGGCGTCCGGCACCGTGTACGTCCGGGCGTGGCCGATGTGCATCCCGCCGCTGGGGTAGGGGTAGGGAACCGTGACGAACGTCGCGTCCTCCCCCTCCTCCTCGGGGGCGGGATCGGCCTCGTACCGGCCGTTCTCCCGCCAGCGCTGCCGCCAGCGCTCCTCGATCGCCTGCGGGTCGTAGTCCATACCCGTTCCTCCCGTCCCCGCGTAAAAATACCCATCAGTTCTGACTGGCGCGGCCGGCAGCGAGCGGCCACGCACCGGCACCCGCGTCGATCGGCGTGTCGAGCGTTCACACGGGTGGTTCCCGACCGAAGCCCTTTTGCTCGGAACCGACCCCTTCACGGACACGAATGACCAACGCCGGCAGCACACACTCCACGGTTCGCGACGGCGCCCCCCTGCTGGCGTTCGGCCTCGGTCTCCTCTGTCTGCTCGCGATGGTGCCCGTCACGCTGGGCGCGCTCGCGGGGTATCTCACGCTGGGCGCCGCGGTCCCCGTGCTGGCGGTCGGGGCCGGTGTCGCCGTGCTCTCACTCGTGACGGCCTAAGCCGGCGAGTCCCAGCACCACCGCCGTCGTCACCGACAGCGTCACGCAGCCGTACAGCGGCAGCGACGGCGGGCCGTTGCCGAGGAGCCAGCCCGCCGCCGTCGTCGCGAGAAACGGGAACACGAGCAACACAGCGACCGCGGCGAGCCGGCGTCGGTGCGCGCGGCGGTTCCGAGACCAGTAGCCGTGTCGGAGCGCGGCGTCGCCGGCACCCGTGCCGACGATCGGCCCGATCACGACCGAGATCAGCAGCAGCGCCATCGAGCCGTTGCCGACGATCTCGCCCAGCCAGAGCCAGCGCACCAGCGCGGCGACGCCGGAGAGCGTCCGCCAGACGGCCGTCGCGCCCAGCAGGCCGGCGACGATTCGTTGTGTGGCTGGGACTGACACGCCCGCGGCTTGGGCGATCGCCCGCAAAACGGTATCGGTGAGCGCCTTACGACGTCTGGGCCTGGAGTGTCTGTTCCATCATCGCGACGAGCGTCGACGCGAAGCCGGAGCCGGCGCTCCAGTACGCCGTCTCGCGGCTGGTCCCGGGAAGTGCCTCCTCGCCCAGCACGCTGTGGAGCACGGTGTCGTCGTCGACCAGCAGCATCCGACCGGTGTGGTTAGCCTCCTCGTCGTGAATCTCCGGGGCGAGCACCGTCACGTCCGCGACGTCGGCGAACCGCTCCCGGACGCCGGCGTCGGTGCTGAGCACCGTCACGTCGACGCCCGCCGCCGCACGCTCCGTGAGCGCCTCACGGACGCCCTCGGTCAGCAGGTCGGTCGATTTGGCGCCGAACACGACCCGCACCTCGGCGTCCCGGACCAGTTGGGTGATCCGCTCGGTGACGGCCTCCCGGCCCCGGACCGTCCAGATGTCCTCGCGCTCCTCGCTCGGCCCCTCGCGGCGGCTGGCCGCCTCCCGGAGCCGGTCGGCGACCCGTTCGATGTCCTGCTCGAACCGCCGCGTCAGCAGCGACTCGGTCTCCTCGACGGTGACGGGCTGGAACTCGCGGGGGTTGGCGTGCTGGACGTTGACCAGCCCGCGGTTTTCGAGGGACTCGACCGCGCTGTACACCTGCGGCCGCGACACGTCGGCGACCTGACTCACCTCGCGGGCGGTCGCGGTGCCGAGTTCGTGGAGGGCGACGAGCACCTCGGCCTCGTTGGTGCCGAACCCCAGCCGCCCCATCGCGTCGAACGCCTCGTCGTCGCCGCTACGCATCGGTGCCTCGCCGCGGCGAACAGCCGGAGCCCGGTCGCAGAGCGATCCCGTCGTAGTGCATCTGTTCTGACGACGGTTACAGCGCTGTTGTAATATTCCTTCCGAAAGGTATAATGTCGCATCAGCAAGAGTAGTACATATGTTCGTGATTGGAAACGGAGCGACAGTCGAGACGGCGACGGGACAGGGTTCGCTGTGAGCCGGCGATCGCTCGGCGTCGCGGCGATGGTCGTGCTTTCCGTCGTCGCCGGCGTCGCGATCCCCGCTGCGGCGGCGAACACCGACGTCGCCATCGAGTCGGTGGATCTCTCGGTCGATCAGCCCGCCCCCGGCGAGTCGTTCACGCTGACGACGACGATCGCGAACCTCGAGTCGAGCAACGGCTCCGTCGAGGTGACCGACGTGTACGTCCGTGAGGCCGGCAGTAGCAGCGATCTGGCCCGGATCGAGGACGTTGGCTCGATCGGCCCGGGCGACACGCAGTCGATCCCGCTGACGATGTCGATCGACGAGCCCGGCGAGAAGAAGCTGGTCGTCAAAGCGGTCGTGCGTGACGCCGACGGCGACTACACGTCCGTGAGCTACCCGCTGTACGTCGACGTACAGGAGCCCGACGAGGCCGTGGTCTCCTTCGCGGGGCTGGACTCGGTCGCCGGCGAGGAGAGTCAGGTCGACGTGACCGTCTCCAACGGCGACGACGGCCCGCTCTCGAACGTCCGACTGGAGCTGACCGGGGCGGCCGACGTGGAGAACCCCGAGCGCGTCTCGGCGTCGATCCAGCCCGGGACCCAGACGACCCACACGTTCGCCGCGACGTTCGACGAGGCCGGAAACCGGCCGCTGACCGCGACGCTGACGTACAAGACCGACGAGGGCGTCACGCGGACGGTGACGCGTAACGTCACCGCCGACGTGGAGCCCGCGAACCTCGACCCGCAGTTGACGGCCAAGGCGACGACCGCGAACGGCTCGTCCGTCGTGCGGGCGACGCTGTCGGAGTTCGGCAACGTCGAGCTCCGCGACGTACAGCTCCGGGCGGTGGTCGACGGCGAGACCGTCACCAGAACGCGGCTCGCGGACGTTCCTGCGGGTGAGAGCCGGATCGCCACGCTCGACGGGGACGCGATCCCGCCGGGTGAGGTGACGGTGATCGCCGAGTACACCGCCGCCGGGGAGACGGCGACCAGCGAGACGACGCTGTCGTACACCCCGGCACCGAACACCGGCGTGACTGTTACGGGCGTCGACGCGAGTCGGAGCGGCGGCGTCGTGACGATCAGCGGCGACGCGGCGAACGTCGGCAGCCTCGACGCGACGTCGGTCGTGATGAGCGTCGTCGCGGCCGACGGCGTGACGCCGGTGAACCCCAACAAGGAGTACTTCGTCGGCACGGTGGATTCGAGCGAGTTCGCGACGTTCCAGCTCACCGCCAACGTCTCGGCGTCGGTGACGGCGGTGCCGGTCCGGATCGAGTACACCGTCGACGGCGAACGGCTCTCGCGAGTGGTCGAGCTGGACGTGAGCGACGTCGCGCCGCCGGCCGGCGGACAGGGCGGCGGCGACTCGGGGTCGTCGCTGCTGCTCGGCGCGCTTGTCGTGCTCCTCGCCGTCGCGCTCGGGGTCGCGCTCACGATCGCCTACCGCCGATACAGGGGCTGATGCACGTCATCGAACTCGCCGACGTGGTAAAGCGCTACCAGAGCGGCGAGGAGACCATCGAGGCGCTGAAAGGCGTCGACTTCCACGCCGACCGCGGCGAGATGGTGACGATCATCGGCCCCTCGGGCTCGGGGAAGTCGACGATGCTCAACATGATCGGGCTGCTCGACACGCCCACCGAGGGGAGCGTGAAGCTCGAAGGCCGCGACGTGACGAACTTCACCGAGGACGAGCTCACCGAGGAGCGGCGCAACGGGATCGGTTTCGTGTTTCAGGACTTCCACCTGTTGCCGATGCTGACCGCTGTCGAGAACGTCGAACTGCCGTCGATGTGGGACACCGGCGTCGACCGCCACGACCGCGCGGTCGAGCTGTTGAAGCGCGTCGGCCTCGGCGAGCGACTGGAGCACACGCCGAGACAGCTCTCGGGCGGGCAGCAGCAGCGCGTCGCGATCGCGCGGGCGCTGGTGAACGAGCCCGACGTCGTGCTGGCCGACGAGCCGACGGGGAACCTCGATCAGGACACCGGCCGGACGATCCTCGACGAGCTGACCCGGCTGAAGGAGGAGGAGAACATCGCGATCGTCGCCGTGACCCACGACGATCAGCTGGTCGAGTACGCGGATCGGATGGTGAACCTCGTCGACGGGGTGATCCAAGAGTGAGCGTCGAAGCGTGGCTCTGGCGGTTCCCCAGCGCGTTGATGGCGTGGCGCAACCTCGGTCGGAACCGCGCGCGGACGGCGCTTGCGGCGCTGGGGATCGTGATCGGCGTGGTCGCGATCGCGTCGCTGGGGATGGCCGGCGCCTCGATCCAGTACAGCACGAATCAGGAGCTCGGCGGACTCGCGAACCAAGTGACGGTGACTGCCGGCGAGGACAACCCCGAGCCCGCGCTCACGGAGTCACAGGTCCGGAACATCGAGCGGCTGGTCGCCGACGCCGACGTGATTGCCCAGAAGACCGGAACGACGACGATCGACGCCGACGGCGATCCCCAGCGCGTGAGCGTCACGGGGCTCACACAGGCCAGCGCGCTGTACGACGCACAGGCGGGTGAGGTGCCCGACCGCCTGCGCTCGGGCGCGCTGGTGAGCAACAGCGTCGCCGACGAGTTCGGCCTCGAACTCGGCGACCCGATCGAGTACGACGGGCAGCTCTATCGCATCCGCGGCATTCTCGAACCCCAACAGGGGTTCGGCGGCGGCGCGTCGGTCGTGCTGCCGGTCTCGGCGATGACGGACCGGGAGTACTACTCGACGGTCACGATCGTCGCCGCGGACGGCGCGGCCGCGGAGTCGGTCGCCGACCGCGTCGAGCGGGGGATGAACGGTCGCGAGGAGATCGTGAGCGTCACGACGCTCGCGGCCGTTCAGGAGAGCATCGACTCGCTGACGAACACGCTCAACCTCGCGCTGATCGGGATCGGCTCGATCTCGCTGGTCGTCGCGGCGGTCAGCATCCTCAACGTGATGCTGATGAGCACGATCGAGCGCCGGGGCGAGATCGGCGTGCTGCGGGCGGTCGGGATCCGCCGGGGCGAGGTGTTGCGGATGATCCTGACCGAGGCAGGGCTGCTGGGGGTGATCGGCGGCGCAGTCGGCGCCGTGGTGGCGCTGGGCGTCGGGCTGCTGCTGAATCAGGTGCTGTTCGGCGATCCGACACTCGTGTTCGAGTGGGCGAGCATGCAGTACCTCGTCTTCGGCTTCGTGTTCGCCGTCGTCGCGAGCCTGCTCAGCGGGCTGTACCCGGCGTGGAAGGCGGCCAACGAGCGGCCCGTGGAGACGCTCCGGGGCTGAGACCGGGAGCTTCTTCGGGCCGAGCGACCCAGTGACGGTATGGAGATCGCCGGGAAATCGCTCCGTCGACGGGTCGTGACCGCGGTGGTGGTGTTCGTCGCGCTGGTGGTGTACGACTACGCCACAGGCTCGGCAGTGAGTTGGGCGATCAACGCGATCGTGCCGGTGCTGTTCTTCGCGGTCTCGATCGCGACTGATGCGGCGCTGCAGCGGTGGCTGGACGGCGGGGAGTAGGTGAATCGGGGTTTTCGTTGTTTCCGGCTTTGGTACGTTCTCGGCGAACAGGACCGCGGAGTTCGCTGTTTCGACCGCGGAGTTCGCTGCTTCCGCCACGAACAGGACCGCGAAGTTCGCTATCTCGACCGCAAACACGACCGCGGAGTGAGCTAGGCCACTTGCGACCGCAACCGCACCGCACAGCCCTCACACCTCCCCATCCGACTCCTTCCCTCACATCCGTTCGGTCAGTCGTCCCTCGCGCGCTCGTTCGCGCAGGGACGCGCTCACGTCGCGCGCCGACCGCCACGGCGGTGCGGTCGCGGTGGACGCCTCGCCGGCGCCGACGGTCGGCGTCACCAGAACGCTTCGCGTTCTGGTTGGCAGACGAGAGCTTCGCTCTCGTCGACGCCGGCGGGGGGAGGGGTGGGGAATCGGTGCTGCGCCGGGCCTTGTGCCCGGCGCACTGTGGTCGCAAGTAGTCTACGAACGAGATGCTGTTGCTGGTGCGGATACTGTCTCAGTTGCCAACGATCGAGACACTGCTACTACCAGGGAAACGAGCGCAAAATACCGCGTCGCGGACCGATAGAACCCCGACCACGAAAACAGCAAAAACGAAGAGGAACCGATCTAGCTCACTTCGATGTCGATCCCGTCGTCGCCGCCAGCCTTGGGCAGTTCGACCGTCAGCACGCCGTTCTCGTAGCTCGCCGACGCCTCGTGCTCGTCGACGGCCGTCGGGAGCGTCACAGTCCGGCTGACCGACTGCCGGGTGCGCTCGCGACGGTAGTACTGGGCGTCGTCGTCGGTCTCGGACTCGCTCCCGCGTTCCGCCGAGATGGTGAGCTGGCGGTCGCTGACCGACACGTCGATGTCGTCGGGCTCGTAGCCCGGCACGTCCGCGACGACGACGATCTCGTCGTCGGCGTCGGCCACGTCAACGTGGATCCCGCCGCCGACGGCGCCCTCGAACTCCCCGGTCAGGTCGGCGAACCCGGAGTTCAGCTGCTCGAACAGTTCCTCGATCTCGTCGAACGGGTCTCGGCGGCCACTCATACCCGAAAATTGGGTCCACGGAGGGTTAAGGGTTGCCGCCGGTCCACCGACCCCGATTCGGTCGCCCGGTTTTCGCAGCTACCCGACGACGTGAGTCGTGTCGTAGGAGCCGAGCCGTTTGACCCAGCCGTCCGCACAGACCGCCTCGATCTCCGCCAGCGCCTCCTGCGTGCGGGCCTCGTACAGCCCTGCCTCGATGTCGACGTGGAAGCAGTAGTCACCCAGCCGGCGGCCGCTGGGCCGGGACTCGATCCGGGTGAGGTTGATGTCCCGATCGGCGAACGACTCCAGCAGTTCGAGCAGCAGTCCGGGATAGTTCGCGCCCGGGTAGGCCACGATGCTGGTCTTCCCGCCCGCCTCCGAGCGCTCGCTCTCGGGCGCGACGACGAGGAAGCGGGTGGCGTTGGAGTCGTGATCCTGGATGTTCTCGGCGATGCGCTGGAGCGTGTCGTCACTGTCCTCGTCGGCTCCCTGTGCCGACGAGCCCGCGTTCGCGGGGTGGCCGATCGCCGCCACGCTCGGGTCGTCGCGAGCGCGCTCGACCCCGCGGGCGGTCGACGCCACCGCCTCCTGACTCACGTCGGGGTACTGTTCGGCGAGGTACTCCCGGCACTGTGCCAGCGCCTGCGGGTGGGATGCGACGGTCGAGAACTCCGGGCCCTGTGCGAGGAGGGCGTGCCGGATCGGGGAGACGACCTCCTGCACGACGCTCACCTCGCGGTCGGCCAGCGCGTCGAGGCTCTCGTCAACGGAGCCCTCGATGCTGTTCTCGACGGGGACGACGCCGCGGTCGAACTCGCCGTCCGCGACGGCCGCGACGATCTCCGTCACCGACTCGCGGAAGCTGACGCCGTCGTCGGCGATCGATCCCGCCGCGCGATGGGAGTACGTCCCCGCCGGACCCAGCGTGACGACTTGCATGCCCCGGGGTTCGCGAGGGGCGGAGAAAAGCGCGTCGCCGGCCGCGGCACTACAGGCCGACGATGTCGTCCAGTTCCACGTCGTCGGTTCGCCCGCCACAGACCGCACACTCCTCGACGTGTGACGGGGCGCTGCCACCCGCCATGTGGAGGTTACCACACTCGGTACATACTTCGAAGTCAGCGTCGAGCATACGCGTGGCAGTACTGGCGTGTCCTAAGAGAACTTTGTGGCGGCTGAGAGGGGTGTCCGGGGCTGCCGCGGTGTCGCACCACCACGGTTCTCCATCACCGCGGTGTCGCTCTCGTCGCCGTCGCTTTGAACGACGCCACGACCGCCCGCCCGACCTCGATTTCCAGCCGCTGCCGGCTCTCCTCAGTCACTAGCGCCACGAGCGGCGCGTCGGCGCCCACGTCGACCGAGATCCGGCAAAGCGACTCCCCGCGGTCGACCGCGACGATCTCGCCCGAGAAGCGGTTGCGCGCGCTGGTCGCGTCGCCGGTCGGCGTGTCCGCGGGGTCGTGCAGCGTCACGGCGTCGGCCCGCAACACCACCTCGACCGACTCGGCCTCGGGCGGGACGAGCGCCCGGACCGTCCCGGCAGGGGTCTCGACGGTGCCGAGTTCGCCGTCGCGCTCGGTCACCTCGCCGGCGAGGACCGTCTCCGTGGTCTCCGCGATCGCGCTGTAGCCGGCGCGCAGGCGGTCGAACGCGGCCAACAGCTCGTAGGCGCGGTCGGTGAGGGCGCTGCCGCCGCCGCCGCTGCCGCCGCGCTGGCGCTCGACCAGCGAGCCGAACGCGCCCTCCAGCTCCGTGAGCCGATCGTGGGCCCGCGAGTACGACCGCCCGAGCGCGGACGCGGCGGCGTTGAGCGACCCCGCTTCGTCGACGGCCCGGAGCAGCTCGGCGTCGCGCTCGGCGAAGGCAACGTCGTCGGCCCGGAGTGTGGCGTCGAACCCTGCGTCCATACCCACACTCGGGTCCGCTGGGGCAAAACGGTTCCCACAGCGGGAAGGGCCCGGGACGATGGGTGTGCGTGATCCGGCTGCAGATGGCGCCTCGGGGTCGTGGTGGCCGTCAGCAAAAAACGTTCGTCGGTACAGGTCGTGGTACCACGACCCTCGGAAGGGTTATCCCGTGACGGGGCATACGTTTGTTTGCAATGGCAAACGGTAAGGTTGATTTCTTCAACGACACGGGCGGCTACGGTTTCATTTCCACTGAGGACGCGGACGACGACGTTTTCTTCCACATGGAAGATGTCGGCGGCGACGACCTCGAGGAAGGGCAGGAAGTTGAGTTCGACATCGAACAGGCCGACAAGGGCCCCCGCGCGACGAACCTCGTCCGCAACTAATAGCCGCCTCGGCGGCTGTACTTGCTTTTCGTACACGTAACATCGACGAGCGACGGCGTCGGCCGAACCGTTCGGCGTCGACGACGCGTTCGGTATCCGGGAGCGTCAGAGAGACCCACGAGCGCGTCGCCCGGAGTCAGGTTCCGGTAGCGGGCCGGTATCGGCCGCTCTGCTGGGCGAGCCACCCGCCGACGCGCGCTGCGACGGCAGCCAGCAGTATCGAGAGCGCGACCCCGAGCACCGCGAAGACGACGCTCATGCCGGTCGCGGCGACGGGGAACCACCACGGTCCGGTCAGGTCGGGCACCAGTAACACCATCTCCGCGACGATCCAGAACACCGCCAGCCCGCCGAGGAACCCGGTCCGGGCGCCGACGCGGTCGGCGTCGTCGGTCAGGTAGCCGGCGATCAGCCCCGCGACCACGACTGGCCAGAGCGACATCGTCGAGCCCGACTGGAGGTAGGTGGCGAGCGAGAACGGGATCGACACGCCGCCGAGGAACAGCGGAACGCGCCAATCTCGGGGAATGGAGGGAACTGGTGGGGACACAGCGGGCGTTCGTGTCGGGACAACATAACTCTCCCGCAGCGTTTCGCGGGCTGAAACGCCTCAGCAGAGGTCGACGAAGTTCTTCAGGATCGTCAGCCCCGTCTCGCCGCTCTTCTCGGGGTGGAACTGGGTGCCGAACACCGTCCCGTCGTCGTTCGCGACGATCGCGGGGAACGTCACGCCGTAGTCGGTCTCGGCGACGGTCGCGTGCTCGTCCTCCGGGTCGGCGTAGTAGGAGTGGACGAAGTAGGCGTGTTCGCCGTCGACGGAGCCGCCGCGGCCGCCCTCGACGCCGGTCACGAGCGGGTGCTCGCGGGTCACGTCGAGCTCGTTCCAACCCATGTGCGGGACTTTCTGGTCGCCGCGGAAGCGGACGTTCGTCCCGGGGACGAAGCCGAGCCCCTCGACGGCGCCCTGCCCCTCGTGCTCGGCCTCCTCGCTCTCTGAGAGCAGCATCTGCATCCCGAGGCAGATGCCGAACAGCGGGCGATCGGAGGCCGCCACGTCCGCGAGCGCGTCGCGGTACGGGTCGGCGTTCTCCATCCCCTCACGGAACGCGCCGACGCCGGGCAGCACCACCCCGTCGGCGTCGTCGAACCGTTCGGGATCGTCCGAGATCGTGACCGACGCGCCCGCCCGCTCCAGCCCTTTCGTGACGCTGCGAAGGTTGCCGAGGCCGTAGTCGACGACGACCACGTCGGCGTGGGAGTCCATACGCGAGCCTGCGGTTCGGGCGCTCAAGTGACTTTCCGTCGCGGCGCTCGGTGCGTTACTGTGTGACACTTACACAGAATTCCTTTGCCCACACCGCCCCGAGAACGATGCATGACGGACCCCTTCGGTCGGGCGATCCGCGACTTCCACCGCGGCGAGCAGACCGAGCCGCTGATCGACCGCGACGGCGACGAGACCCGCGAACACGCCATCGAGGCGTTCTACTTCGGCGATCACCGCCCCGACGAGTGGTTCGAGCCGCGGATCGACGGGCCGCTGCTGGACATGGGCGCCGGCGCGGGCCGGGACGCGCTGTACTTCCAGAAGCGCGTCGAGACCGTCGCGATCGACCCCAGCGAGCATCTCGTCGAGACGATGCGCGACCGCGGCGTCGAGGACGCCCGCGTCGGCGACATGTTCGCGCTCCGGGAGCAGTTCGAACGGAACCGGTTCGACGCCGCGCTGTCGATCGGCTCGCAGCTCCAGCTCGCCCCGAGCCAGCACGCGCTGCGGGCGTTCCTCGCGGATCTCGCCCACGTCACGACGCCGGACGCGACGGCGATGCTCGACGGCTACAAGCCCGATTTCGCGGTCGAGGTCGACCTGTTCGCCGTGCGCGACGATCCGGAGCCGGGGGTGGCCCACCGCGTCTTCCACAGCGAGTACGAGGGTGACGTGGGGGAGACGCTGCTGTTCCGGCTGTTCTCCGTCGAGCGGCTGCGGGACGCGACCGTCGGCACGCCGTGGGACGTCGTCGACACCGCCGAGGGGCACCCCGAAAGCGACGAGGAGTCGGTGATGTGGCGCGCGCTGCTGGAGAAGCCGGAGTAGCGTCGGGGGTCAGTACTCACCCAGCCGGGACTGCCCGCTCTCGCTGTCGGTGACGCCGGCGAGATCGGCCGCGCGGGCGATCGCCTCGGTGAACGTATCCCGCTGGGAGGCGTCGTACAGCGTCGCCGCGGGGTGGACCGAGATCAGCACGCGCTGTGAGCGGTCGCCGACGCGGGCGTCAGTCACGTCGCCCGCCTCCGTCGTCACTGCCACGTCGCGGTCGAGGAGGTGCTCGGTGGGGACTTTGCCGAGCGTGACCACCAGCTCCGGGTCGACGGTCTCGATCTCGCGGTCGAGGTAGCTCCGGCAGTTCGACAGCTCCGCCTTGTGGGGGTCGCGGTTCTCCGGCGGCCGGCAGCGTACGCAGTTGGTGATCCGGATGTCGGAACGGGAGAGCCCGGCGTCGCGCAGCGCCTCGTCGAGCACGTCGCCGGAGCGGCCGATGAACGGCTCGCCGCCCTCGTCCTCCTGTTGGCCGGGCGCCTCGCCGAGGAAGAGGAGATCGGCGTCGGCGGGCCCGTCGCCGTTGACGATGCGACTCCGCGACTTGACGAGCGCGGGACAGCGCTCGCAGGACTCCACACAGAGACCGTCGCTCATACCGGACAGGGGGCGGCGACCGGCTTGAAGGGTGGCGCTTCGTTCCGGCAACGTCGGCGGGCGCCGGAAGCTTGGAGTCAGTACGGGCGGAGGCACGACCATGATCCCCATTGTCGACGGCCACAACGACACGCTGCTCGCGGCGACCAGCGACCGGGCTGGCGGCGACTTCCTCGCGGAGAGCGACGACCTCGACGGCCACCTCGACCTCGCCCGCGCGGAGGAAGCGGGGCTGGCGGCCGGGATCTTCGCCGCGTTCGTCCCCAACGAGGAAGAACAGGACGACTGGAGCGAGCTCCCGCCAGCGGTCGACCACGAGCGTGCCCGCCGGATCGTCGACGAGCAGTTCGAGACGCTCCACGACTGGGCGGACGCGACCGACCGCTTCCGCGTGATCGGCGATATCGACGACCTCGACGCCTGTCTCGCCGGCGACGCGGTCGGCGGAATCCCCCATATCGAGGGGGCGGGCGCCGTCGATTCGGAGCTCGTAAATCTTGATTCGCTATACGAAACTGGCCTGCGGTCGCTCGGGCTCGTCTGGTCGCGGCCCAACGCCTTCGCCCACGGCGTTCCCTTCGAGCACGACGCGACGCCGGACATCGGGCCGGGGCTGACCGACGCGGGGTTCGATCTGGTCGAAGCCTGCGAGGCTCGGGGGATCGTCGTCGACCTCGCCCACCTGAACGCCGCGGGCTTTTGGGACGTGGCGGAGACGGTCGACGCGCCGCTGGTGGTCTCCCACGCCGGCGCCCACGGCGTCTCGCCGGCGTCGCGAAACCTCACTGACGAGCAGTTGGACGCCGTCGCCGACAGCGGCGGGATCGTCGGCTGTACGTTCGGGACCGCCCACCTCCGGCCGGACGGCCAGCGCGGCGTCGACGCCGAGCTCTCGACGCTGTTGGATCACGTCGAGTACTTCGCCGAGCGGATGGGCGTCGAACACGTCGGGCTGGGATCGGATTTCGACGGCGCGACGGTGCCGGAGGCCGTGGGCGACGTGACGGGGCTGCGCGACGTGCTCGACGGGCTCGAAGCCCGGGGGTTCGACCGCGAGGAGCGGGAGGCGATCGCGGCCGGGAACTGGCGGCGGGTGCTCGGGGAGTGGTGGGAGTAACACGGCAGATCGGTGAGAAAGTTTAAATCCGATAGCGGGGAGAAACAACGCATGGTCGAAGCGCTGGCTGTCGCGAGCGGGAAGGGTGGGGTGGGGAAGACCACCAGCACGCTCGCGCTGGGCATGGCGCTCGCCGACGATCACGACGTGACGGTCGTCGACGCGGACACCGGGATGGCGAACCTCTGTTTCCACACCGGGCTCGCGGACGCCGACACCACGCTGCAGGACCTGCTGCTGGCGGACGCCGACGCGGCGGTCGAGGACGCGGTGTACGAGCGGTTCGGACTCTCGCTCGTCCCCTGTGGCACCTCACTCGCCGCGTTCCGCGACGCCGACCCGACGCGGCTCCGGGAGGTGGTCGCCGAGCTCGCGACCGACACCGACGTGCTGCTGTTCGACTCCGCGGCGGCGCTCGGCTCCCAGTCAGCGGTGCTCCCACTGGTGCTCGCGGACCGCACGGTGGTCGTGCTCCAGCCGACGATCCCGTCGCTGTCGGACGGTCTGAAGGTACAAGAGTACGCTCGCTCCTACGGCACCGAGACTGCCGGTGTACTGTTCAACCGCGTACAGGACGACGAAGCGATCGACCGCGTCGCCGAGCAGGCCGAGCAGTACTTCGGCGGGCCGACGCTTTCGACGGTGCCCGAAAGCGACGCCGCGCGGGCGGCCCGGCGGGCGGGCGAGCCGCTGCTCGCGTACGCGCCCGAGTCTGCGGCGGCAGCAGCGTACAGGCAGGCGGCCGACCGCCTCCATCTGCAGGACGGCGACGAGGGGACGGTCGCCGAACGGTTCCGCTCGGCGGTGATCCCCGAGCCCCCATGAACGGAGTCGACGCCGAACTGGCGATCCCCGAGGGGCGGCTCGTCCGCTCGCGGGTCGGCGTCGCGAGCGCGCTGGAAGCCGCCCTCGCCCGGGATCTGACGGGGTACGCCCGGATCGATCCGGACTCGCTGCTGGCCGACGGCGAACCCGGGGTACTCACGTTCGCGGACGGCGTTCCGCGCGCCGCCTACTGTGAGCGTGGCGAGAGCCACGGAGGCAAACGTGGCGACAGCCCCGGAACCCAGCGCGCCGACAGCCGCGGGGTCGACGCCCTCGCCGCGCTGGCCGGGCCCGGACCCTGTTCGGTCGAACTGTACGAACTCCCGCCCGACGCGCTGACCGCGGTTCACGAGGCCGGCGAGTTCTCGGTGCCGCCCGGCGCGCCAGCCGAGGAGCTGGCCGACGATTCGTCGCTCGCCGAGCGGGCCCGGGAGCGCGCGCCCGACGGGGCGGGCGACACCGACGCGAGCGCCCTCGAATCGTTCCTGGAGGACGAGGAGCGCATCGCCGCGATCCAAGAGGAGGCTCGTGCGGAGGCCGAGCGCCGCGCCGAGGAATGGGGACTCGACGGAGAGTTAGAGGAGTAGCGGCGTCCCCCGAGGGGTAAAACCGAAGTCCCTGCCCGCCGCGTGGGGAGCCATGCAGTGGCCCCGCGAGATGGAGCGCCAGCGCGTCGCGTGGTGGCTGGTGGGCCTGTGCCTGCTGCTCGTCGTCGGTCGGTTCGCACTCCACTTCGTGGGGACGTTCGTGTTCGGCCTGTTCATCTACTACGGCGCGCGACCGATCGCCGAGCGAATCGAGGACGCCGTCGGCCACCGCGGCGCCGCGGCGACACTGACGCTGCTGGCGATCGTCGTCCCGGGGCTGGCGCTGCTCGGCTACGTCGGGCTCGTGGCGATCCGGGAGTTGACGATCGCGCTCGATGCCGAACTGCTCGCGGCGCTGGGCGACCGACCGTCGATGCCCGACGCCGTCCGGCAACTGATTCGGGACCCGATGGGCTATCTCACCAGCCTCGACAACTTCGGCGCCATCCGGGAGCAGTTGACCGCCGGTCTCCGGCAGCTGGGCGTTCTCACCAACGGACTCGTCCATCTCACGCTCGCGCTCTCGATGAGCTTCTTCCTCCTGCGGGACGGCGACCGGATCGACGCGTGGTTCCGCGAGGAGATCGGCGGCGACGGCAGCGTCCCCCACGCCTACGTCTCGGCGGTCGATGCGGACCTGCAGACGGTGTACTTCGGCAACGTGATCACCGTCTCGCTGGTGACGGTGCTGGCAGTCGTCGTCTACAACGGCTACAACGCGGTCGTCCCCTCGGCGGTCACGATCCCGTTCCCGACGCTGTTGGCGCTCCTAACCGGCGTCGCGACGTTCGTCCCGCTGGTCGTCGGCAAGCTCGTCTACGTCCCGGTGACGGGGTATCTGGGCTGGCTGGCGTCTCAGGACGGCGCCGGGCTGTTCTGGGCGCCGCTGTCCTTTCTGGTGGTGGCGTTTCTCTTCCTCGACCTGCTGCCACAGGCAGTGCTCCGGCCGATCATCTCCGGGCGCTCGCTGCATACGGGGCTGGTGCTGTTCGCGTACGTGCTCGGCGCGGCGTACTTCGGCTGGTACGGCCTCTTTCTCGGGCCGCTGCTGGTCGTACTCGCGGTGCAGTTCCTCAACGTCGTCGTGCCGGAGCTGATCCACGGCGACCCGCTCTCGCCGGCGCCCTCCGCGGCGCTCGGGCTGGGCCACGATCCGGAGGACGGCGTCGACGCTGACGGCGACGAATCAGCGGGGAGCGAGGAGGGAGAAGGGGACCAGAAGGGGGAGTGAGCCGCGGGGAGCCTGACAGCCCGGCTGGGGGACCGCGAGTGCGGGCTCAGGCGCGGGTCGGCTCGTGGTCGTGGCCGACGAGGAACGCGACGGCGTTCAGCGCCAGTAGCGCACAGAACACCAGCGGCAGGTCCCACACCGCGCCCGTGGCCACGAGCGGGAGGTAGACCAGCGGAAGGGCGACTGCCGACCAGAACGCCGCGGTGCGAACCGGGACGAGCAGCGACGCCGCGGCCGACAACGCCGACCGCGGGAGTTTGTCGCCGGCGATCTGCGCCGACGTGGAGGGTTCGGAGGTGGACATGGTGACTCTACTCCACCCAAGGATCGGGGACCACGTATAAGGGCGAGTTCGTACCCGACGGTTCGTGCTGTTTCACGTCGATCCCGAGGAGCCGTTCGACGTTTTACGAACGGTTTATATCTGCGTAAACAGTTTATAATCAGTTCTGAGCGACTAATCCCGAATGGCGATATATCGGGCGTCGATTCGCCGTTGTCGGTCCGAGACGGGGCTCGACGCGTGGGGCGTGGCGCTCGCGATCGTCGCCCGCGCGGGTCGGACGAGCCGGCAGCCCGGGTGGTCCACCCGGAGGCTTTTGCTCTCCGGGAGCGACTCGGGAGTCATGCCGACCGAACTCCCGGACGCCGAGTACCGCTCCAGACTCCGCGAGATACGGGGGAAGCTCGCGAACACCGACGCCGACGCCGCCGTCTGGTTCGCCGCGACGAGCATCCACTACGTCTCCGGGTTCGAGCACGTTCAGACCGAGCGCCCGGTCTGTCTGGCGGTCACCGACGAGCGCATCGAGATCGTCGTGCCGCGGCTGGAAGTCGAGCGCGTCGAAGAAGTCGACCGGATCGACGCGGTCCATCACTACTTCGACTACCCGCAGGGGCGGCCGATCGAGACGGTCGCCGAGATGCTCGACGGGCTCGGCGCCGAGAAAGTGCTCGCCGACAGCGACGGCGCGCCGGGCGTGATGGGGTACGAGGGGCCTACACTCTCGGCGTTCGTGGACGTGGAGACCCAGTCGTGGGTCGACCGGATGCGCTGGGAGAAGACCGACGCCGAGGTCGACCTGATCCGGGAGTCCGCGAAGTGGGGGAACCTCGCCCACCGCTACCTCGCGGAGCACACCGAGCCCGGCGCCCACCCCGCGACCGTCTCCCAGCGGGCGTCGATGGAGGCCTCGCGGGCGATGCTGGACACGCTGGGCGATCAGTTCGTCGAGAACGTCCGCGGCGACGGCCCGGCCCACGCGGGCTACATCTCCGCCCACGAGACCGCGCTTCCCCACGGGCACACGCCGAACCAGCGACTGGAGCGTGGCGACGTGCTGATCACCGGCGCGAGCGCGAACGTCGACGGTTACGGCTCCGAACTCGAACGGACGATGTTCGTCGGCGAGGTCAGCGACGAGCAGGAGCACTACTTCGAGTTGATGCTCGAAGCGCAGGACATCGCGATCGACGCGCTGGGGCCGGGCGTTCCGCTCTCCCACGTCGACGAGCAGGTGTGGGCGTTCTACGAGGAGCAGGGGATCACCGACCTCGCCCAGCACCACGTCGGCCACAACATCGGTCTCGGAGGCCACGAGCCGCCGTACATCGACCAAGGCTGGGGCGGGTACGACCACGTCGACGACACCGACAGCGAAATGCAGCCGGGGCAGGTGTACACGATCGAGCCGGGGATCTACACCGAGGACGAGGGGTATCGTCACTCCGACACCATCGCGATCACCGAAAGCGGCGTCGAGTGGCTGACGTACTACCCGCGGGATCTGGAGTCGAACGTGATTACGGAGTAGTCTGGGTCGTCGTTTCAGTTGGCGGTACGGCTTTGGAGTTCGATGTTCCACCGCGAACAGCATCAGCAGCTCGATCGTTGGCACCTTGCGACCGCACCGCCCCGCACAGCCCTCTTGCCTCCCCAGCCGACTCCCTCACTTCGTTCGGTCGTCCCTCGCGCTCGGCTCGCACACGGAGGTGCTCGCGCTTCGCGCCGACAGCGATCGCGGTGCGGTGGCGGTGGACGCCTCGCCGGCGCCGAATTGGTGCCGGCGGGGGGAGGGGTGGGGACTCGGTGCTGTGCCGGGCCTCGTGCCCGGCACCCTGCGGTCACAAGTGGTCTACGAACGAGGTGCTGTCGCTGTTGCTGTCCAAGTTTCCAACGAACGAGCTGCTGTTGCTGTCGCAACCGTTGCCTGATCAGGGATCACCAACGTCACCTCAACATCCACCAGAAAAGCAACAGAACGCAGTTCCAACACCAGCGTGTCCCCAGTATCGGCGTTGCCGCCCGGTATCGAACCCACTAAGGCGGAAACGGCCGATCACCGAGTAATGAGTCTCACGCTCGGCGACGCCACCGCGGCCCCCGGCGAGACCGCCACCGGGCGGCTCCGCGTCGGCGAACGCCGCGACGGGAGCCCCGTCTCCCTGCCGGTCTGTGTGGTCAACGGTGCCGACGACGGCGAAACGCTGTACCTGCAGGCGGTGTCGGACGGCGACGAACTCAACGGCCTCGGCGTCCTGACCCGGGTGGTCCCGCGGCTCGACCCCGCCGAGCTCTCGGGGTCGGTGCTGATCGTCGGCATCGTCAACAGCCACGCGTTCGAGGTCGCCGAACACCGCAACCCCATCGACGACACGAAGATGAACCGAGCCTACCCCGGCGACGAGGAGGGGACGAGCTCGGAGCGCATCGCCGCCGCGACGTTCGACGCGGCGACGCGGGCGGACTACGTGCTCGACCTCCACCAGGGGTCGACCTCGCGGATGCTCAACGAGGCCCGAGTGCGGTGTGGCCGCCACCACCGGACCCACGCCGACTGCCTCGAACTCGCGAAGGCGTTCGGCACGGGCCACGTGCTCGACCAGAAGGGGCCCGACGGCCAGCTCGCCCGCGCCGCGCCGGACGAGGGGATCCCCACCATCGACCCCGAGCTCGGCGGCTGCGTGGGCTGGGACGAGGAGAGCATCCAGTACGGCGTCGAAGGGGTGTTCAACGTCCTCCGACACTACGGCTTCCTCGACGGCGAGGCGTCGATGGCGAAGCAGACCCGCGCGGCGGGGTTCGACCAGTACCGCACCCCGTCGGGCGGGCTGGTCCGCTTCCGTGCCGAACTGGGCGAGGAGATCCACCCCGGCGACGCGCTGTTCGACGTGATCGACCCGTTCGGCCAGCTGACGAGCCGGGTGACCGCCGACAGCGAGGGGATCTTCTGGCGCTCCCGTCGACTCCCGCAGGTCGCGACCGGTGAGTACGTCTGCTCGGTCGCGACGGGGATCGACTCGTACTGATCCAGCTACGCCTCGAAGTGTAACGGTACCGCCGGGAAGCCAGTGAGTCGGGTGATTGTCGACTCTCTCTCCGCCCGGGCCGCGATCGAGATCCGCAGTTGCCCGTCCCACTCCCCGTTCTCGATGCTAGTGACGAACGTTTCGGAGAGGCCGTACGCTCGGAACGTCTCGTCGCCGACGACCGGTCGGAAAAAGCCATCCCGGAGTTCCGCTTCGCTTGCGGACTCGACAGCGTCCGTGAACTGTTCGACGCCGTGTTCGTTCAGGGTGGGGTTGAGGTCAACGAGTCCGTTCCTGTTCCGATTGATGGTGTACCCGGAGTCGACAGCGAACCCGTTCGGGCCGATGATCCGTTCATCGGTCCCGCCGTTCGCACGCCTGAACTCCATCTCGGGGAGCATCGGCACGAGCGCGGATCGTTTCGTCGGTGCGCTTACCTCGAGAAACTGGGAGATACCCAAGCGGCCGGGCGAGACGGAGACGGAGTCCGGATCCACCGAACTGCGTTCGGTAACCTGTTCCCTGATCGCGGAAGCATAGCGGCGGCGGTTTCTCGGCCCCAGCCCCTCGAACACCCGCCGGACCGAGAGGTCGGCGTCGTCGAACGCGTCCTTCGCGTGGGCGACGTAGAACGAGGACAACTTCACGACGAAGTACGTCAGCGTCTCCCCGCCCTGTTCGCGTCGGTAAATCGACGACGGGGCTGGTGGATCGTCGAATTGCTCGTAGATGGCGTCGCCGCTCACGTCGCCATTGAACACCGTCGTGACCGACATTGGCCAGAGTTTGATCGAGGCGCTCCCGGGGGTCGCCGTCGGTTCTTCTGTTGCCGTCTCTGTCGGCGTCGGAGTCGCTGTTTCCGTCCGTGTGGGCTCATCGGTGGACGTTGGCGTTGGATCATTCCCGCCGCCGAGACATCCTCCAGTCACGGCAAGCGACGATACTGCTCCGAGGAGTTCGCGTCTGGAACGCTCCACAACAGTTAGTATTTACTTATTTCTATTTAAATTATAGTATTTCTACTCCGGTTAATTTATCGAGTCGATAGTTACTGAACCGTGGCGGACGAGTCAGCGAACGTGTTCGCCGATTCCCCCACCTCCCTCGTCTGCCTGTCCTGCGGCGCCGAGTACGAGGACCGCTGGCGCTGTACGTGCGGCCACCCGCTGGAGTTCGCCCACCGACCGCTGCCCGACGGCCCCGCACCGGACCCCGCAGCGTTCGACACGCGCGACGGGCTGTGGGCGTTCTCGGAGTTCATCCCCGTCGAGCAGCGCGTCAGTCTCGGCGAGGGGATGACCCCGCTCCAGCAGGCGCCGGAGTGGGACGCGGAGTTCAAACTGGAGTACGTGTTCCCCACCGGCTCGTTCAAGGACCGCGGCGCGACGACGACGCTGTCGCGGGCGCTCGAACTCGGCGTCGATCGGGTCGTCGAGGACTCCTCGGGCAACGCGGGCGCGGCGATCGCCACCTACGCCGCCCGTGCGGGGATCGACGCCGAGATCTACGTGCCGGCGTCGGTGAAAGCGAGCAAACTCCGGGCGATCGAGGCCGCCGGCGCGACGCCGGTCCGTGTGGAGGGCTCCCGGCAGGACGTGACCGACGCGTGCATCGACGCCGCGGTCGCCGAGGGCGCCGATGCTTGGTACGCTTCCCACGCGTGGAGTCCCGCCTTCTTCGCCGGGACGGCGACGTTCGCCTACGAGACGGCACTTCAACGGGACTGGGAGGTCCCGGACGCGGTCGTGACCCCGCTGGGCCACGGCACGCTGTTCCTCGGTGCCTACCGTGGCTTCCGGGCGCTGGCGGACGCGGGCTGGATCGACGACGTTCCCCGGATGTACGGCGCGCAGGCCGCAGGCTACGCACCCATCGCGGCCGAACTGCACGACGACACCGCGGGATCGAACGACGTCGCCGACGGGATCCAGATCCGCGACCCCGTCCGGAAAGAGGCGATCCTCGACGCGATCGAGGCGTCGGGCGGCGACACGATCGCGATGGGGGAGCGATCGGTCGAGCGCGAACTCGATCGACTGCACGAGGCGGGGTTCTACACCGAGCCGACGTGTGCGGTCGCGCCCGCCGGGCTCGCGGAACTGCGCGACCGCGGGGAGATCCGGGAGTCGGAAGACGTGGTCGTCCCGTTGACCGGGAGCGGGCTGAAGTCGTAGTCCGGACCGCGCCGAACCGCTTTTGCCGCCACCGGGGGAGTCAGAGACGATGGTCGCCGTCGACGCGAACTACTGTCCGACCTGTGGCGCCGCCCTCCGTTCACGCGTGTTCGAGGGGCGCGAGCGCCGGTTCTGTCCCGACTGCGAACAGTTCGTCTGGCGCAACCCCGTCCCCACCGCGGGTGTCGCCGTCCGCGACGGGGACGAAGTGCTGTTGGTCCGCCGTGCCGGCGGGCCGAGCGAAGGGTTCTGGACGCTCCCCGGCGGCTACCTCGAACCGGACGAACCGGCGCCCGCCGCGGCGGTCCGCGAGCTCCGGGAGGAGGCCGGCGTCGACGCCGATCCCGAGGCGCTCCGACTGCTCGGCACGCATCTCCGCGAGCAGACCGACGGCGCGGCGTACCGAGAGCAGCACGTCCTCCTCGTTCGCTACGTCGTCGACCACGAGCACGTCGAAGGTGCGCCGTCGGCGGGTAGCGACGCCGACGAAGCGCAGTTCTTCGAACGCGGTGGACTCCCCGAGCCGATGCGCGAGCACAACCGCCGCTTCGTCGAGCGGGCGCTGGCGCGGGAGGAGCCGGGACGATGACCGACTTCCTGCCCAGCTTCTGCCCGGGCTGGTCGACGATCACGGCGGCCGAGGAGTCGGACCGAACCGTTTTCCCCGCGCCCGCGAACCACCGTTCGTGATCGCCGTCGACGCCGACTACTGTCCGCTCTGCGGTTCGGGGGTCGAACACCGCGAGATCGACGGCCGCGAGCGCGCCTACTGCCCGGACTGCGAGCGCGTGCTCTGGCGGACGGCCGTGCCGGGCGTCGCGGTCGCGGTCGTGGACGACGGGTCGGTCTGCTGTATCCGCCGCGGGCAGCCACCCGCCGAGGGCGCGTGGGCGCTGCCCGGCGGGCACCCCGAACACGACGAACCGCTTGCGGCGGGCGCGGCGCGGGAGCTGGCGGAGGAGACCGGACTGGCTGTCGATCCAGACGATCTGGCGCCGGTCCGGACCCGGCTCTCGACCGGGCCGGAACGCAACCACGCGTCGGTCCACTTCGCAGTGAGCCGGGACGCGACGACGGGCGAGCCCGTCGCCGGCGACGACGCCGCGGCGGTGGCGTTTCTCACGCCCGAAGCGTACGACGACCGCGAATCGCTGGCCCACGACCGGGAGACGATGGCGCGGGCGCTGGAGCGCTTCTGACTACGCCGGGAGGCTCACCGCCGGGCCCGAATCAGGGCGGCGAAGCGAGCACTGGAGGGCTGGAGTGCTCACTCGGTGCGTACGTTCCCGTTCAGGACGTAGTGCGCCGTGTCACTCCGGAACTCCATGCGGAACGACTGTGGCTCGTTCTGCTGGATATCGTCGAACGTCCACACCTCGAACTCGGTCCCGATGAAGTCGTCGGGGTTGGCGATGCCGAACAGGTCGAACCTGTCGAGGGTCCGCTTCTTGACAGTATCAGTGACCTTCCCCTTGATGTTGTCGGCGATGTCGTTGCCGTCCTGTTCGGTGAACTCGATCTCGTCGTTCGAACTGTTCTCGGCGACCTGTTCCGCGATCTCTCTCACCTTCTTTTCTATCTCGGATTTGAGTTCGGTTCGTAGTTTTCGATACCCCGCCTCCACGGCTTGTGTGCTGGTGTTGTCTTGTTCAAGCAGGACCACGATGAGGGCGGCACGTGCCACCGACTTCGGGTCGGCGTCCGTCTGCGCCCCCGATGCGATCGCCGGTATCACTGGGGACATCCGGTCTCGGAACGTCCCCGTTTCGTCCGGCACGGGGAAGCTGTCCCCGCCGTGGACGTTTCCTTGTCCCAAGTTCCCGTGGGTTCCGTGTCGACCGCCTCCCCGAAGCCTCGCCCCGGCGGCGTCGTAGTTGTTGTTGAGGTACGCCTCTACGACGTCGATGGACCGACCGTCGACGAACAGAGCGAGTGCGAGAACGTACGGCTCGTCCCCGTCCGGGGCGAGGAACCTGTCCTCCTCGTCGGAGTCCCGACAGTCTACCCGCGACAGTTCCAGCGTCACCGGCATCGTCCCCGTCTGCATGGGTGTGCCCGTCTGCAGCTGGGACTCGATCTTGGGGTCGACCCACGCCGCCCAGTCCTGCGTCGACCGTCCCGCGGCGTCGACGCGCAGTTCGAGGAACACGTCCTCGCCCGAGAGGTGGGTCAGGTCGGCCTTCACATCCAACAGTTCTCCGGTGTACCCCTTCTGGCGGCGGAGAACCGGGTTCCAGACGTGAGTGCCGTTCTCTCGGTGGTGTTCGAACACCCAAAACTCGGCGCCGTCGCTCGCGCTCGCGCCGTCGAGGAACCCGATCTGGGCGGTGAAGACGGCGTTGTCGGGCGCCGTGACCCACGGGAAGAATCCCTTGATCGTTCCGTCCGGGACCCACTTGGGGTGGGTCCTGAGCGCCGATTTCGAGGACCCGTTCTCCATGGTCACGGTGTCGAGACGGGCGAACCCTCGGTCGTCGCCCGCGCTCCCGTTCCACGGGATCTCGTTGCTATCGCGAGTGTTGTGGCCGTCTACGAGCTGTCCCGTCACCCAGCGCGCTCCGTCAGCCGTGTTCGTGAGATCTATGGCCATTTTCGGCTCCGACATGTCGACTGACCCGTGTTTCTCCCATCCTGCCGTATCGAACCATCGCCGACATGTCGCCAGTAAATATAATATTCAGAATGTAATAATCTTTTGCTACACATAGCCATGGAGTAATTTTACACGTAGTTATATAACGTGTCTGGAAAGTCGAGTCCCGATACGTACCGTGGTTTCACCACGCCTGTCGAGACCGATCACGCGTAGGGAGTTCGACGGTGTCCGTTCGGGGGACCACACGACCGACACCGGCCCGCTGCCTACCGCTCGGGATGCGTCGGCGCGTCGAACCCGCCGCGAACGAGCGGCTTCGCGACGTGTCGGCGGGCACACGGCGGCACCTCGTACCAGCCGGGTTCGAGGTCGCGGTCGACCTCGACTTCGACTTTCCACGGCGCGCTCGTCCCGCAGTCCCGACAGCGGTACCCCTGATCCCGCCCGGCCGAACTCATCCGGTTCCCGCAGTCCGGGCAGGTCGGCGTGACCAGTTCGGTCCGGTTCAGCCCGCGGACGGCGAACTTCTCCAGTTTGAGCGTCCCGTCGCTCACCTCCCCGCAGACGGTGAGTTCGTCGCCCGGCCGCAACGCGCGAACACGGTCGCGGAAGCGCTTCGTCGGCTCGAACGCCGCGGCCGCGATCGGGTCCCCCGACATCCTTCGGATCGGCACGAACACGTGGCCGCCCTCCCGCGTTTCGGGCTCGTCGGCGACGATGCAGTCGACGCGGTAGGCGCCGCCGTCGTCGAGGGCCGAGAGGTCGTCGACGGCGGCGTCGCGGAGGTGGGCGTCGGTGCCCTGATTCGTCCGGAACAGCGCAGTTCGCTCGACCGGCTCGGAGTCGATCCCCGCGGCCATCTCGCGGAGCGCGTCGGGGTCGTCGCCGCGGAGGCCGTAGAGGATCGGCCCGGGCGCGCTGGGGACACAGACCGCCTCCCCCTCGCCGCGGTCGACGGTGTCCCACGCGTCAGGGTAGGCGTCGTCGGCCGCGGCGAACAGGCTCGCCTCGTCGACGTCTCGCGGCGTGCCACAGCGCTCGAACTCGCGGTAGGCGATTAGCTCGTACGTCCACTCGGAGAAGGCGCCGGCGGCGCCGACCGCCGCGAGCGCGCCGATGCGACCGTGGCCGCCGGCCCACCCCTCGGCGTGGAAGCCGGCGTCGTCGGCGAGCGCGAGCGCGTGGTGGAGGTCGTGCATCTCCCGGACCGCCTCACGGGCGAACTGGGTCACGGCGTCCGGGATTTCCGCGGCCGCACAGTCGGCGACGACGAGCCCGGGCGAGGTCCGGGGGTCGTCGGTCTCGGCGAGCGGTTCGAGTTCGTCACGGGCGATTTCGGCGGCGCGGTCGGCGTCGAGGTCGGTGTGAACCGCGAGCGCGGCGTTTCCCCGGGTCTTCCGCTCGACGGCGGGGTTGAGCCGGATCAGCAGTCGCTCGTCGACGCGCCCGCCCGCGGCCACGATCCGCTCGGCGATCCGGGCTGCGAGGTAAGTCGTACACATCCCGCGCTCGCGGGAGTCGGTGTCGTCGACGCCGATGATCGTCACGGGGGGAGTCAGGCGGGCGGCGGGCAAGGGGGTTTCGCGTCGGCCGGAACCTGACGGCCGCGAAGGGTTTCTGCACAACGCATTTATACGATGAATCGTCTAAACTGGTCTATGAGCCGTACAGCGCTTATCGAGAACGTCACGGCGATGCTGCAGGACGCCGGGTTCCTGGTCAGCGAGCGCTGTGCGATCCGGCCCAAGAGCTTCGACGTCGCCGCTCGCCGCGGCGAGGAGCTCGTGCTGCTGAAAGTACTCGGCAACGTGGACGCGTTCGACGCCGCCACCGGGCGGGAGATGCGCCGCCTCGGCGAGTACCTCTCGGCGACGCCGATGGTCGTGGGGATGCGGACCCGCGACGAGGAGCTGAAGCCCGAGGTGGTGTACTTCCGCCACGGCGTGCCCGCGATGCATCCGGACACCGCGTTCGACCTGTTCGTCGAGGACGTGCCGCCGCTGATCTACGCGGCCCCCGGCGGGCTGTACGTCAACATCGACGGCGACATGCTCTCCGAGAGCCGACAGGAGCAGGACTGGAGCCTCGGGAAGCTGGCCTCGGAGCTCGGCGTCTCCCGGCGCACCGTCTCGAAGTACGAGGACGGAATGAACGCCTCCATCGACGTGGCGGTGAAGCTGGAGGAGCTGTTCGACCGGCCGTTCACGTCGCCGATGAACGTGATGGAGGGCGCCGAGGAGGTCCGCGACGCCGATCCCACCCCGGACCCGCCAGAAGCGGACCCGAACGACGAGCACGTGGTGGGCGTGCTGACGCGGGCGGGCTTTACGGTCCACCCGACCACGCGGGCGCCGTTCAACAGCGTGAGCGAGGACGAGGAGCGCCGCGGCCGCGACGGCGCGAAGCTGTTGACGGGCCACTCGGAGTTCACTCCCAGCGCCGAGAAGCGCGCCCGGATCATGTCCTCGCTCGGGCAGGTCACCAAGACGCGCTCGGTGTACTTCGTCGAGGACGAGGCCAGCCGGGAGTCCGTGAAGGGCACCGCGCTGGTGTCCTGTGACGAACTGGCCGAGACGGACGACCCCGAGGCGGTTCGGGACCTGATCCGGGAGCGCGCCGCCGAACCGGGCGAAGCCTGATTCTTCGGCTCGGGAGCGATCTCTCGTCTGCGTCACTTCGAGGGCTACTCGAACAGCGACAGCAACAGCAGCTCGTTCGTTGGCAACTGAAACAGCAACCGCGACCACAACAGCAGCTCGATCGTTGGCACCTTGCGACCGCAGGGTGCCGGGCACCAGGCCCGGCACGGTTCCGAGTCCCCACCCCTCCCCCCGCGAGCGCCGACCGTTGGCGCTCGCGAGGCGTCCACCGCACCGCTACCGCACTGCAACCGCACCGCGACCGCAGCCGTAACTCAGCCGTCGCTACCCGACTGATTTCTAAAAAACGGAGTCGATATCCGACCGCTTACGCCGCGCTCCCGTACGTCTCTTCGAGGTACTCGACGATGTCGTCGCTCTCGGGCATCCCCTCGACGCCGTGCTCCTCGTCGACGAGCACGGGGACGCCAGTCTGCCCCGAGACCTCCTGCACCTCGTCGCGCTGGTCGTGGCTGGAGGGGACCATCACCGAGTCGTACTCCAGTCCCAGTTCGTCGAGCTTGTCGATCACTTTCGCACAGTACGGGCAGCCTTCCAGTTCGTACAGCGTGAGGTTCGCCATCGCCGGTGAGTAGGTGATCCCGACTCAAAAGGGCCGCGGCGGCGGCGAGTGCGCCGGCGACCTCAGACGACCTGTTGCCGCAGCGAGCGGGCGGCGTCGGCGATCCGGTCGCGCTCGCGGACGGCCTCCGAGAGCCCCCAGCCGAACAGGATCAACACCGCACCAACGACGCCGGTGAACTCCCAGGAGTCGAGCCAGACCGGCTGGAACCACGGCGCCAGCCGGCCCCAGAGCCCCGCGAACTCGGTGACCGGCCCCTCGACGATCGTCCCCTGCGCGTTCGCCGCGAGCCACGAGGAGAACGTCGCCGAGAGCCCGCCGGCGGAGCCGTAGATCGCCTTGTGGCCGCTCACGCCCTGGTCGCGCATCGTCGGCCCGTTGGACTCGTCGCCGGTGCCGACGCGCTCGGCGTCGTAGGGGCCCCACGTGGCGAAGTACTCCCAGACGATCTCACCTTGGGGGGTGACCTCGATCACGCGGTGGTTCATCGAGTCGACGATCAGCGTGTTGCCGTTGGGGAGGCGGTCGGCGTCCCGCGGCCACGAGAGCGACGCCGATGAGCCCGCACTCCAGACGTGCTCCCACTCGCCCTGGTTGTTCTTCGTGTACTCGATCACGCGGTCGTTCTCGCTGTCGGCGACGAGGATCGTCGGGTCGCCGTCCTCCGTCGTCAGCCAGTCGGGGTTGTGCTGCTCGTACAGCGTCGAGTGGTCGCCGTCCTCGCCGAGGCGTTCGGTGATCTCCTTGGACTCGATGTTCACCGCAATCACCTGATCGAAGTTCCGCGGCGAGAGCAGCAGCTCCGAGCCGTTGCGGATCACCTCCACGTCGTTGACGTGGGTCCAGTCCTTCGCGAAGCCGCCGTCGGTCGAGTTGGGGTAGTGGTTCCGGAACGTCCACTCCCAGTCGACCTCGCCGTCCTCGCGGTCGTACAGCACCGCGCGGTCGTCCGAGCACTCGCAGGACTCGTTCCAGTTGCGCATGTTCGCGATCGCGAGGTGGGTGTCGTTGTACACGTCGATGTCGTGGGTGTCGTGGTACGGGAGCGTCTCCTCCCAGACGCGCTCCTTGGTCTCGGGGTCGAGCTCGTAAACCATCGTCCCGTCGGGGTTGGTCGAGACCACGAGCAGGTTCCCGTTCGCCATCGGATCCACGTCGTAGAACCAGCGCGCGCCGATCATGTCCTCGTACACCCACTCGGTCGTCCCGTTGCCGCTGGTCGACACCACCCGGGCGGGCTTCTTGGCGTTACCCTCGCCTTGGAAGTGGTAGCCTTGAATCCCGATCACGGTGGAGTCGTTCGCCGGCTGTGCCATCGTGCCGGCTTCGAGCTCGCTCACCGCGCCGGCCTCCTCGTCACCGCCGACGCCGAGCGCGGCGCCCGCGGCGGGTGCGAGCAGCGAGAGAACCAACAGAAGCGCCACCCCGCGGACGAGCCAGAGGCGGGATGGGAGACTGCGTTGCATACTCGCGCAAACGCAGGAGCGTGGGAAGGTGTTGCGATCCAGCCCGAACTACATCACGCCGCTGGTCCGCACCGCGAAGTAGACCACGAACGCGCCCGCGAGCAGCCACTGGCCGACGTGGATCTCCTTCCGTTCGCCCGCGGCGAGCTTCACGATCGGGTAGGAGACGATCCCCGCGGCGATGCCGTACGCGATCGAGAACGTGAACGGCATCACCATGATCGTCATCCCCGCCGGGATCGCGTAGGTGAGGTCGTCCCACGCGACCTCGACGGCGTTGCCGAGCATCACGACGCCGATCACCACCAGCGCGATGTGGGAGGCGTACTCGGGAATCCCCGCCGCGATCGGGACGAAGGCCAGCGAGAGCAGGAACAGCACGGCGACGGTCAGCGCCGTCAGGCCGGTGCGGCCGCCCTCCTCGACGCCGGTCGCGGACTCGATGTACGTCGTCACCGTCGAGGTGCCGAGCATCCCGCCGACGGTGGTGCCGATCGCGTCGGCCATCAGCGGCTTGTCGATGTCGGGAAGGTTCCCGTCGTCGTCGAGAAAGCCCGCCGCCTGCCCGACGCCCACCAGCGTGCCCGCGGTGTCGAAGAAGTCGACGAAGAAGAACGTGAACACGATCAGCGAGAACGTGAACGCGTCGACGTTCGAAAAGCCGGAGATGAACGCGCCCGCGAGCGGCCGGATGTCGTACGCAGCGAGGCTGTACGTCGTCGTCGAGCCGGTGAGGAAGATGTCCGTCGCGATCGAGGCGCCGGTTACGTTCTCGGGGTTGTACGCGGTGTAGCCGAGCGCCGCGGCGACGTAGCCGGCGGCGGTCGTCCCGAGGATGCCGACGACGATCGACCCGCGAACCCCGCGGGCGTACAGCCCGAACGTGAACAGCAGCCCGACGACCGAGATCAGCGCCACCGGGTCCTTCGCGAACACCGGCGAGAGCGTCAGGAACGTCGCGGGATCGCCAGCGACCACCCGCATCGACTCGAAGCCGATCAACGCGAGGAACAGCCCGATCCCCGACCCCACCGCGAGCTTCACCGGCTCGGGAAACAGCTTGATGACGTACTCACGCGCGCCGACGGCGGTGAGCGCGATGAAGATGATCCCCTCGACGACCACCGCGGCGAGGGCGGTCTGCCACGGCACCCCCATGCCGAGGACGACCGTGAACGCGAAGAAGGCGTTCAGCCCCAGCCCGGGCGCCTGCGCGAACGGGCGGTTGGCGTACAGCGCCATCACCAGCGTCGCGGTCGCCGCCGAGACGATCGTGACGACGGCGAGCATCGCCCGGATCCGGCCGTCGCCGATCCCCTCGATCGTGATCGCGTTCGCGAGCACCGCGGGGTTGACGACCACGATGTAGCTCATGGTCAAGAACGTGGTCAACCCCGCCAAGAGTTCGGTCCTGACGGTGGTGTCGTGCCTCTCCAAGTCGAAGTAGTCGGCCAGCGTCTCTGTGAGACCCATCCGTATGAGTGCACATCGAGACGGACGAGTACTTGAGACTTTTCCTCCGGTATGCACAAACGCGCCCAAACATGACGGCCGAGTGGCGAATACGTGGCGCTACGGGGAGAAAGTATCCACGAACGTGGGTTGCCGCGAGGAGTGTGCCGTCGTCAGCGGTCGTCGAACGTCGTCAGCGCGCCCACGGGCGCGTCGGTGATCTCGCGGGCGCGATCCATCCCCTCGTCGCCGACCGCGATCAGGGTGAACACGCCGCCGACGGTCGCGTCGGCCTGCGTCACGATGTCGAGGAGCAGCTCCTGGGTCTCGCCGGAGCGGATCAGGTCGTCGACGACGAGCACGGTGTCGCCCGCCGAGACGGCGTCGGCAGGGAGGTAGTAGGTGAGTTCGATCCCCGACGCGAGCCGCTGGCGGGACTCGACGAACTCCTCGACGGCGGTCTCCTTGCGTTTCTTCGCGTAGACGATGTCGGCGTCGAAGTAGGAGGCCATCGCGGCGCCCAGCGTGATCCCGTCGGTCGCGGCGGTCAGCACCACGTCCGGGCGGTCGAACGCGAACGACTCGGCGGCGACGGGCGCGACGAGGTCGAGGAACGACTGGTCGAACACGGCGGCGCTGTTGTCGACGTACCCCTCGTCGTCGACGGTGATCCGGGACTCCAGCTCCTCGGCCAGCGCCTCCCGGCCGACGCTCTCGACGGTCTCGCGAGCGCGCTCGATGCCGGGCAGGACGTGCCCGTTGACGTAGCGGTTCAGATCCCCCGCCGGCAGGCCGGTGAGCTCGGCGAGCTCGTCGTACGTTCGACTGCGCTTCAGCGTCCGCAGAACGGCGACGGCCCGCAGCTGCAGGGCCGCCTTCTCTGCACGGTTCATGGATATCCTCACGGTTGCACAACCATGAACACGTCGAACGACGGTCGTACGAAAAACGGACGGGGGCGTGCCCAGCAGCCGCCGGCCGCTACCGGTCGGCCAGCAGCTCCGAGGCAGTCACGAGCGCCTCCATCTCGACGCCGTGGTCGGCGAGGTTCTCGCGGCCGCCCTCCTCGCGGTCGACGACCAGCAGCGCGCGGTTCACCTCGGCGCCGGCCTCCCGGAGAGCCTCGACGGCGTCGACGGCCGACTGGCCGGTGGTCGCGATGTCCTCGACGACGACGATCTCCTCGCCCTCGGCGAGCCGGCCCTCGATGCGGTTCCCGGTGCCGTACTCCTTCTGCTCCTTGCGCGCGATGACGTAGGGCACGTCGGCGGTGATGCTCGTCGCCGCAGCGAGGGGGACGCCGCCCAGCGCGACGCCGCCGAGCTTCTCGCCGTCGAGCCGCTCGGCGAACGCCTCGGCGATCAGGCGGAGACAGCGCGGGTCGGTCTCGAACAGGTACTTGTCGACGTAGTAGTCGCTGGTGCCGCCGTGGGAGAGTTCGAACTCGCCGAACTGGACCGCGTCGGCGTCCCGGAGCGCCTGGATGAGTTCGTCGGTCACGGCTGTGGGTGGGCGCGGGGTCGGCAAAAACTGGTCGGTCGTCAGGGGAAGGCTATATCGGCCGACCGGCCCGACCCCGGCTATGGCGAGCGAGAAGGAGAAGATGTTGCGTGGCGACCTGTACGACGCCGACGACCCCGAACTCGTCGCCGAGCGGGAGCGGGCCCGCGAGCTCACACGGGCCTACAACCAGACGGGGGCCGACGATCAGGAGACACGGCGAGCGCTACTGACCGATCTGCTCGGCTCCGTGGGCGAGGAGCTCGCTATCGAACCGCCGTTCCGGTGTGACTACGGGTACAACATCCACGTCGGCGAGAACTTCTACGCGAACTTCGACTGCGTGATACTCGACGTGTGTCCGGTCGAGATCGGCCGGAACTGCAAGCTCGCGCCGGGCGTCCACATCTACACCGCGACACATCCGCTCGACCGCGCCGAACGCGCGACCGGGGCGGAGTACGGCGAGCCGGTGACCGTCGGCGACGACGTCTGGATCGGGGGCCAAGCGGTCGTCAACCCGGGTGTCAGTATCGGCGACGGCGCCGTCGTCGGGTCGGGCGCGGTCGTCACCGACGACGTGCCAGCGGGGACCCTCGTGCGGGGGAACCCGGCGACGGTCGTGAAGGAGTTGGACTGAGCCGCCACTTACCACGGCTCGTCTTTCACGCCGAGCCAGTAGGCGATCCCGTTGGTGCCCAGATGGAGCAACGGCGTGACGACGACGACGACGGCGACGCGGGCGAGCGAGAACGTTTCGAGCGTCCAGTCGGGCGCGAACAGCAGCGCGAGCAGCAAGGCACCGACCACGAAGTCCAGTTGGTCGAGTCCGGGGAACGCCGCGCCGCGCTCGCGGCCGCTGCGGCGTTTGACGAACGAGGCGCCGATGTCGCCCAGCATCGCGCCGAGTGCGAGCCCCAGCGCGGCGGTGATCGGGAAGTTCGGGAGCGTGATCCCCAGCGCGTCGCCGGCCGCGGGCGCGGCGGCGTCGAGCGCGAGCGCGAGTGCGACGCCGACGGCGGTGCCGACGGCGGTGCCGCGCCACGTCTTCCCGTCGCCGAGCAGGCGGGCGCCGCCGAGGGTCCGGCCGCCGTCGATGGGGCGGCCGCCGCCCGCGAGCACGGCCGCGTTGTTCGGGACGTACGCCGGGAGCATCGCCCAGAGCGCGCCGGCGATGAGTTCGAGCATGGCCGGATCGACGGCGGGGGAGGCCGTAAGTCCGGTGGGTCTCCCCGGCACGTGGAGGCGGGGAGGACGTGGGTCTCCCCGGCGCGTGGAGGCGGGCATGACCACGGGTCTACGCGCCGATGAACGCCAGCGGCGGCGGGGTGAGCCGTCCCGCACCCGCGCCAAGCCTAAATACGGGGCTTTTTCAGGCCGAAGAACCTCGTTCGAACTATGCAGGGTAGTCTGCCGCCCGAGGCACAAGAGAAGATCGAGGAGCTACAGGACCTTCAGGAGACCACCGAGCAGCTCGCGGCCCAGAAGACGCAGGCCGAGACCTCGCTCAACGAGGCTCAGACCGCGCTGGAGGCGCTCGACGACATCGACGAGGACACGACGATGTACCGAGAGATCGGCGAGCTCCTCGTCCACACCGACTACGAGAGCGCCAAGGACGACCTCGAGGAGAAAGTCGACAGCCTCGAAGTGCGCGTCGACCAGCTCGAGAAGCGCGAGCAGAAGACCCAGGAGCAGTTCGAGGAGCTTCAGCAGGAGCTCCAGCAGATGCTGCAGGGTGGCGAGGGCGGCGGCCCGATGGGCCCCGGCGGCCCCGGCGCCGGCGCGTAGATGAGCACCGGCGAACCGACCGACGAGGAGGTCGTCGAAACCGCCAGCGCGGCCGCCGAGGGCGTCGTGCTGGACCGCTACAAGCAGTCCGAGCTGACTGACCTCGACGTGACGGTGACGTTCGAGGACGGCGTGCTTGACGTGGACGTGTACCTCAACCCCCCCGAGGACGCCGAACCCGACGCCGAGACCGTCGCCGACGAGGCGGCGCTGGCAGCCCAGGACGCGGTCGACGAGCTTTTCGACTGACGGGGGATCGCCCCCCGCGATACTCTCTTTCACCAGCGTCCCGCTCGGAGTGACGGTCCCCGTGACTCGTGCGGAGCGTGTGCGGGAGCGCGGCGCCAATCACCGAGCACCGCCCGGAACAGTCCGGGGCGCGACCGCGGCGCTCAACTCGCCGGCCGTCGCTATCGAGGTCGGGACTCGGTTCGGAACGAACCCGGCGGTCGGGAGTCGCGTCAGGTGACGAAGAACAGCAGCACGCTGATCGCGACGACCGCGAGGATGACCGCGACCGCGAACGCCCCGCCCAGCGAGACCACCGCGTTGGCGTGGGAGGCCAATGTCTCGGTGCGGTCGTTGCCGAACACCGTTACCTCCGCGCGTTCGGTCGCCATCCCCGCCTCGACGGATTCGAGATCCTCGCGGGCCGCCGCGAGGAGGTCGGAGACGGCGTCGATGAACGCGCTGTGGTCGATCTCCGCGCCGACCTGATTGTCGGCCTCGACGGTGTTGACGATGTGGGTGTCGGTGGTCATCACCTCCGCGGCGTCGACGGTTTCGAGCAGTTCGTCGACAGTGCGGTCCCGGAGCCACGGCTCCATGTTGTTGCCGTCGACGAGCACGTACGCCGTCTCCTGCCCGTCGACTGCCGTCACCGCGACACGGATGCCCAGCGGGCCGATCCCCTCCTGTGGCTCCCAGTCGGTCTCGTCCCACGCCGTCCCCAGCGAGAGCGATCCCTCGGGCGCGTCGCCGAGGCGGCCGCCTGCCTGCTCGGCGGCGTTGATCATGTCGAACGAGCGGGGGCTGCCGGGGGTGACGTGGCCCAGGTCCGGGCCGTCGAGCCCGTTGTTGCAGTTGTGGGCGTCGGCGAGCAACACGTCGTCGAGGCCGTTGGTCCGGGCGCCCTCCCGCGCCGTGAGCCCGACGCCGTACTCCACGTCGTCGGCGAAGTCGGGCGAGAACGTGTTCACCAGCAGGCCGTCGCCGCCGAACGCCTGCCCCAGCAGTTTGGCATCGCCGGCGACGGTGCGGGTGCTCCGGGTGGCCTCGTCGTCGTACTCGATGCGTCGATGAGCGCGGTCGGCGGCGTCGATCAGCCGGTCGACCTCGCGTTCGGTCACGAGATTGAAGTCGTGGCCGGCGGTGGCGTGTGGGGGGAACGCCAGCCCCTCGGCGGTGTCGGCGACGCGCTCGGGGAGGTTCCCGCCGCCGATTTCGCCCATCGGCCCGGGGTGGATCATCGGGAGCACGAACCGTGCCTTCTCCGTGCCGTCGGGGCGGCGGAACGCCAGTACGGTGACTGGAACGATTGCCTCCTCGCCGAGCTGTTCGAAGAAGTCCTCCAGCTCCCGGGTTCCCTCGGCGACGTGGCCGATAAATCCTCGGAGGAAGTCGAGCATCGAGACCCCCATCGAGCGCCGCCACGGCTGGTCGACCGCGACGAGGAACACCCAGACTGCAACGGCGTAGATCACACAGAGCACGTTCAGCAGGACGAACTGTTGGGGCGAGAGCGTCGTCAGGACGCCCGGTGCCTCGGCGGACTCGTGGAGGAACGGCGTGAGAAACGCCTCCATCGCCGACCCGCCGTCGGCCAGATACCGGATCGTGCCGCTGTAGACGAACAGCAGCGCGGCTGCGACCGCGGTCTGGATGCTGGCGGGGAGGACCGCGACCGGCAGCGAGGTGCGGGAGACCGCCATCACCACCAGCAGACGCAGTGCGAACACCGACGCCAGCGCGAACATCAGCGCGTCGAAGACGAACGCCTGATCCAGTTCGGGCACGAGGTAAGCGACCAGTGCGGCGACGCTCACGACCGCGACGATCAGCAGTTCACAGATCAGCGCGAGCAGCGACGCGCGGTTGTACGTCAGGCGCCCGCCCGTGTAGCGGTCGACCCAGGGGGTCGCGAAGCCGGCGACGACCGTCGGGACGCCGATGAAGAAGATGCCTTCCCACGCGTCCTGCCCGAGGAAGAGGATACCGCGGAACACCGCGTCGGCCTCGCCGCTGTCGAAGGCGCCGATGCCCGCGACGGCGGCCACCAGCAGGGCGAACGTGAGGCTGGTGTACCAGTTCGGGGCCCGGAAGATGAACCGCGAGAGCCCCGCAAGGTTGCTCTGTGACGCCGTCATCGATACGGGGTGTGACCCGGACGGCCTAAAACCCGTGACTTTCCGTCGCCGGCCCGATTCGGCCGCCGGCTACCAGTTCTCGCAGATCGTCTCGAACGCCTCGAACACTGCCTCACCCTCCGCGGTGTGGGCGACCTCGGGGTGCCACTGGACACAGTAGAGCCCTCGATCGGGGTCGCTCATCGCCTCGACTTCGCAGACGTCGCTCCGGGCGGTGCGCTCGAACCCCGCGGGCACCTCGTCGACCTCGTCGGCGTGGCTGGCCCACACCCGGGTCTCGGGCGCGAGGCTACCGATCAGCGGGTCCTCGTCGTCGAGGATCTCGACGGTCACGTCGGCGTAGCCGCCGTAGTCGCCGCTGTGGGTGCTGCCGCCCAGCTCCTCGGCCATGAACTGCATCCCCAGACAGATGCCCAGCACGGGGACGTCGAGGTCGAGGTAGTCGGCACAGCGCCCGACGCGATCCATCGAGGGACCGCCCGAGAGCACGAGCCCGTCGGCGTCGATCTCCGCCGGATCGGTGTCGTTGTCGAGGATCTCGGTGTCGACGCCGATGTCCCGGAGCGCGCGCCCCTCCAGGTGGGTGAACTGCCCGTGGTTGTCGATGACGACGATTCTGGTCATGTGCCGGGTTGGCTGACGAGGCTCAAAAACGCCTCGGAACCGGGGCGATATAGGCACGTCCGTGCAAGTCTCAGAGCGAGAACGGGTCGAACCGCTCGTTCCGGCCGTTCCACTGCTCGATGTCGTGCGCCTCGCGAGTGTCGAGGTACACCTCGACGCCGTTGCCGTCGGGATCCTCGAAGTACAGTGCCTTGCTGACGCCGTTGTCGACCGGCGAGACCGCCACCTCGCGCTCGCCCAGTCGCTCGGCGGTCGCCCGAAGTTCGGCGGCGCTGTCGACCTCCCACGCCGAGTGGTAGAGCCCGACCCGGGGGCCGCGCGGGTCGGCGGGGACGCCGTCGTCGACCTCCTCGGCACCGATCCCCTGCAGCGCGAGGTCGTGGTGGTGCTCGCCGAAAGAGAGGAACGCGTAGCGGTCGACGCGCTCGGTCACGTCGAGGCCGAGCACGTCGCGGTAGAACGCGACGGCGCGGTCGACGTCGGTGACTTTCAGGTGGACGTGGCCGAGGTGGTCGGCGGGCATAGCCGGACCGACGGGCCCGAACGGGGCGTGATTTACGCCGGCGGCGGTCACTCCTCGCGGCGCTCGCTGGCCGACTGGAACCCCATCTCGGAGCGCTCCTCGCCCCGACGGCGTTCCCGTTCGGCGATCGCCGCCGGGTCCGGGTTGGCGTCGTCGTCGATCCGGGCGAACGACCGGTGGACCTTGGTGTGACACCAGCGACAGAGCCCGACCGTGATCTCGTGGGCGGTGTCGGCGTCGCCGGCGTCGGCACGGTCGTCCGCCGGCTGGTCCGTGCCGGCGGCACCTGCATAGGAGAGGTGGTGCTCTTCGATCAGCGGCCGCGCGTCTTCGTCGTGGGCCAGCCGGACCTCTTCGAGCCCGCAGCGGGCACACTCCTTGGCCTCAGTCGTCGAGCGGTAGTGCGGGCAGCGCGACCAGTCCGGCGACTCGCCGTCGGTCGCCGCCGCCTTGGTGTCGGCGACGACGCAGGCGTACCCCTCGCGCCGGCGCTCGGCCGCGAACTCGGGGGCGGCCTCGGCGTGATCCAGCGCGTACCGGCAGCGGCCGTCGCTCGTGAGGTGGTCACAGCGCCCGGCGACCGCGTAGGGGTCGTCGACGCCGACCGGCGTCCCCTCGGGCGTCTCCTCCATAGCCGCGGTGGGGCGCGCTCGGCCTTGAACGCTCGGGGCGACGGAACGCTTAGTAGGGCGGCGGCGGGAGCGGGTGGCGTGCGACTCGTCCACCACCGCGACGGCGGGAGGGGCCCACCGACGGCCGACGAAGCGGCAGCCGACGGCGTCGAGACGCGGCTGCTCGCCGACGATGTGGAGTTGGCGGAGGGGCCGCTGGCCCAAGCGCGGGGACTGATGTTCCGGCGCTCGATGCCCGAGGGGTACGCGCTGGCGTTCCCGTTCGACGAGCCGGCGAGCCGGACGATTCACACGCTGTTCGTGTTCGAACCGCTCGACGTGCTCTGGCTGGTCGACGACGAGGTGATCAACGTCGAACGTCTGCGGCCGTTCCGCGGGCTGGCCCACGGGCTCGCGGACACGGTGGTCGAGCTCCCGGCGGGCGCGGCCGACGGCGTCGAGCCCGGCGACACGGTCGAGATCGTAGCGTGACAGCTTGGGACACGGCGGCCGCGCACGATCCAAGCAGTGCGGGGAACGCTCGATCGTCGGGGGCAGGAACGTCTACGACGTTCGATAGATCGCCGTCTGCCTGTCACACTCACCTTCGAGAATTTCGCCGTATGAAACGTCAGCACGACGATCGAACAGATTCTTCAACTGTCCGACCCAACGTGACAGTATGACCCTCGTCGTGCCGTTCGACGGTTCGGAGCTCGCGGAGGCCGCGCTCGTCCGGGCGGCGGCGTTCGATGCCGTGTTCGAGGAGGGCGTCGTCGCCGTGACCATCGTGCCGAACGGGAACCGCGAGTACGCCCGGGAGGCGGGCTGGATCGACGACGGCGAGTTCGATCTCGACGCGATCACCGAGCGGCTCGAAGAGCAGGTGGCCGCACTCGCGCCCGACGCCCGGTACCGATGCGAAGTCGTCGGGCAGTACGCCTCCGCGGGCACCATCTCCAAGCGCGTCCGGGAGGTCGCCCGCGAGGAGAACGCGTCGATGGTGGTGATCGGCAGCGAGAACGCCGGCCACCTCACGGTGTCTGTCAGCAGCGTCGGCGGCGGGATCGCCGCCGACAACGCGTACGACGTGCTCGTCGTCCGGAACCGGAGCCCGTCGAACGTCGAGCGGGTGCGGGAGGCATCACCTGAGACAGTCCCCGAGGCGGGGTTTTACCGTTCGGAGTAGCCGGCGAGAGACGAGAAGGGGCGATCGGCCACGCCGTGCCGGCGCTCGGAGGACGGCAACCGTCCAGTCGGAGAACAGGCCGTGCCGAGCCGTAGTCCGTGAAAGCGCTGCCCGACCCGTCGCCGACTTGTTGGTAAAGGGGAACAAGCGAAGTACTATGCACACAGTTCACGTAGATGGGCCGTGGCGTTCTCCGCTAGCCGAGTCCAGCCGAAACACGGCGTCTACTCGGTGAGACTCCTCTGTTTCGGGCTCGGGGTCCTTCACCTCCTCACCGAGGGGGAGGGGCTGGGAACGGTGCTCGAATCGTTCATCATCTGCAGCATGTCGGGACTCGTCCTCCTGACCGGCTATCAGCTTCCGGGCCGGCCGATCTCGAACCAGGGACAGTGGCGAACAGTCGGGGTCGGCGTGGGGGTGATGGTGTCGTTCGCGCTGTTGGCGCTCTCGATCTGGCTGATCTGGCTGCTCGAAGGGGAACAGACGGAGCTGTCCTTCCTCCTCTCCTTTGCGAGCAGCCTCGGGGCGGCGGTCGGCGTCCGCGGCGGGCTGTACGCGATCGAGTCCGAGGAACGGCTCGACGAAGCCCGGGATCTCGCGAACCTCCTCACGATCAATCAGCGTGTGCTCCGGCACAACCTCCGGAACGAACTTTCGGTTTCGTTGGGGTATCTGAAGAACATCGAGGCGGCCGATCGGTCCGCGGAGACCGAACGGGACGTCCGGATGATCGAGAAGCATCTCCGGCGACTGCTCACGACGACCGAGCGGACCCGAGAGATCGTCTCGATCTGGGAGAACGACCGGACGGCGGAGTTCGACCTCGTCACGGTCCTCGAAGCGGAGATCGCGCGGGCCAGAGAGGAGCACCCGGGCGTCGAGATCGCGACGGAGTTCGACGCCGACTGCCGTGTGAACTGCCACTCCGCCCTGCCCAGCGCGATCAGGGAGGCGCTCGAAAACGCGATCGAACACACCCCCGAGGACACCCCGATCACCGCCCGCGTCCGCCGAGGTCGGGACGGGATGGCGATACTCGAGATCACCGATAGAGGGAGAGGAATCCCCAAGTTCGACGTCGAAGCGATCGAGGGCCAGAAGGAGACGCCGCTCAACCACACGCAGGGGTTGGGGCTGTGGATCATCTACTGGACCGTCAAGATGTCGGGCGGGACGCTCGACCTGTTAGAAGAGAGCCCGCAGGGGACGACCGTGCGGATAACGCTCCCGGAAGCGAGCTAGTTCGGGACGGGGGCGTGGGCGTCGACGCCCGTCGGCCAGCACTACCGCTGTGCCCTGTTGGTCGACTCGAAGAAGTGGGACCGCCGAGAATCGGCTGCGTCGATTCTCTTGGACCTACGTTCCGCTCCTCAGGGAGTTCGTCGCGAAAAGTGGGACCGCCGAGGGGCGAACCCCTCACCTTCCCGTGAAATTCTTCCAGAGTTGACTGTTGAGACTGTCGTCTGAGTCATAGTCCTGTGTTCGCGATCGGGTCCCGACGCCGAGCGAGATCTTCGCCGAGGTCGGGCTTGTCGTAGTACGCTCGAATCGTATCCGGCATCGCGTCGACGCGGCCCGCGACGTGGGCGATCCGAACGCCGCGGTTCCGCAGGTCCGTAATCCGCCCCGTCCGAATCGGGTGCGGACTCAAGCTCGAGGGACATTTGCTCTCGTGGCCGTGCTCGCGGTACTGGCACGTCTCCGGCTCCTCGCCGTGTGGACAGCCGCCGCGCGAGCAGGGCTGCGTGAGCAGGTACGTGGTCCGGCGAATCGTCGACGACGTGGGACGGCCGAACTTCGTTGTGAACAGCGGTTCACGGCCGAAATCGTCGGTCCGCTTCTTCCGGTGCTCGCGGATATAGTCCCGCAGAACGTCGACGGTCTCCTCGTCGAGCACGTTCATCCGCTCGCCGGACTGGCCGTTCTTCAGCCGCGTCTCCGACTCCGGCCGACTCACGAACGTCACCGTCCCGTCCTCCGGATCGAAGTCGTCGAGGTCCAGCGCCTGCAGGCCGGAAATCCGGGCTCCCGTGTCCCACAGCGTCAGAAACAGTGCGTGGTCACGGGTCGCGTAGCGGTACTTCTCGAGGTGATCGAGAATAGCCAGCACGCGCTCCCGGCTGATAGTCAAGTCACTCGACTCCTCTCCCTTCGTGAGCGACGGGATGTGATGGCCGATCTTCTCCACCAGTGCCGGCTCAACTGCCTCAAGCGCGACCCCATACTCCAAGAACTGCCGGACCGTCCGGAGTTCGTTCTTCATCGTCGTCTGGTTCACGTCCGGGTCGCGGTGGTCTCGGTACTCCTTGATGTCGCGGCCGTCGACGTTGTTCAGGTTCAGCATCCCCTCCGACTCACACCACGAAACGAACAGTTCGACCCGTCGCTCGTACGAGTTCGCGGTGTCTCCGGAGGTGTTCTTCCGGACGTAGCCCAGCCACTCCTCCATCGCTTCGCGAGGCGTGATGGGTCGTAGGTCATCGCGCTGCTGAACCGCCAGCCCGCTATTCATCCTCACCTCCGTCGCAGGTCGCGAGGTGGCGGTTCATCCCGAGCGGCGTCCGTCGGAACGCCCCGCAGCCGCGGCACTCGTAGCCGTCCGGAACAGCGCGGTGTTCGGGCAGCGTCATGCTGGCCGCCCCCAGCCGCTGGCCATGCTGTCCCAGCAACTCAAGTGGAACAGGTACGCCTCACGTTCGGGCTCGTCTTCGGCGACGGTCTCCGCCTCGAGCTCGACGTGGCGGCTGGCCATGTCGACGGTCCGGCGGCAGACCGCACAGTAACGGTGCTGGCTCACTCTGCCTCCTCCCGTTGCTCCGCTGGAGTCACTTCCTCCGCCGACTCGTGGACCGTCACCGGCTCGATCGCGAGCGTGTGCCGCGTCGACGCCGGCACCATCTCCACGGTCCCGCGGTCGTCGTCGACGAGCTCCCACGTCGTCGGGCTCGCGTTCAGACCGTGCTCCGCGAACTCCTCGGCGACCGCCTTCGCTTCCGCCATCGTCGAGAACAGCGGGCCGACCGTTCGGCCCATCATCGCCGGCGACTTCTGGACGGTTCGGTAGACAACGGTTCCTCCGTCAGCATTGGCTTTCGAGGCCATGCTCATACCTGCGAACGTCCGAACCATGAACGTCGTCCGGAGGGTTCCGAACGCTTCCGGTCGGTCAAGAACCGACAGACTGCGCCGGGATCCTGATGTTCCGGATGGTGTTCCGGACGGAATCGATGCCTCGCGTCGTGCGGGAGTTTCAAGCCCCCGCATTCTTTCGTTCGACATGGTTTCCGTAGCTTGGATACGGAAGCCCACGCGGACCCGCTGGCACCAACAGCGGGGTCCGCTCGTTTCTGAGTGGGACCCATCGGCGACCGACGGGTCCGCGAAGAGCTTCCGTTACTACCCTGCCAAGACCACCGAGCACTTAGAACTACCGACGAAATCGTTCTCTATCAAGAACGAATTAGTTCTTTATAGCTCCCTTTCCGATACTGGTTAAATGCGACCGAATAACGCGGAGGTATGCGTCCGAGGGTGGACTGGATGAACCAGACAGACGATCGGATTCTGGAGCTTCTGGAGGAATCCGAACTCATTTTGTCCCCCGCGGTAATAGCTAAGAATCTCGAATATAACCGAAGCTGGGTTTCTGAGAGGGTAGGTGGGCTTGTGGAAGCGGGTTTAGTTGAGCAGGTGGAAGACGGCTACTACCAGATCGGGGATCGAGGTCGCGCCTACCTCGCGGGCGAGATCAACACCGACGAACTCGAAAAGTAGCTACGTCAACCCCAGCTCCCGAACCGCATCGGCGGTGACTGATACTCCCTGCTCGGTGACGTTCGCGGGTTCACCGGTTACGTCTTCGATCAAGTCGGCCACGTCAAAGAAGTACTGTCGCCCGCGCCGAGTTTTAATGAATCGCGTGTCACGGCGATCGCTCTTGTACCCTCGCCCCCGGACCAGCAGCAGCGCGAACGTCCGCCGAGCTTCGGGCGGTGCGTCGTCGACCCAATCGGGAAGCTGCCGAACGGTTTCGTCGTTCTTGTGACCGACCGGCGCGCCCATCACCGAGAGCGCACGGCCGAGGTACGACGAGCCGTTCGCGGGCCGTATCTGATCCGGCGCGCCGTCGTTCTCGATGTGCCGATACCCGGTCCCGACAGTCTCCAGTGCGTCTTCGACGACGGCTTCGTTATCCAGCTGGGTTCGCGCCCACGTCGGTAACGTCGACTCCTCATCGATCGAGCCGAACGCGAAGATGCTGATCGCGAGCTCGGCGAGGGCGATCGTCGTCTCCGTCCACTCCTCTTCGAACCAGCCCTTTCGCTCGGCGAACTCGATCGCGTGCACGGCGTCGGGCTTGCTGTCGCCGTCGACCCAGCGCGATATTTCGCCGCGTGAGACATCCATCCGTCCGGCGACCTTCCGCGAGCCCCAGTTATCGGGGTACGTCTGACTCTCGCGGTAGAGTTCGACGCTGTCCCACGGGTCCACTCTGTTGGGTGGATCGTAGGTTCGGGCGAGTGATTTGGCATCAACTAGGGGCATAAACGCAGTTACTGGCTGTCAGCACGCAAAAAGAAAAACGGTGTCGGCGTCGAAGCGGCCTACCGCAGCGTGACTTCCGTGTCCAGCAGGATCGAGTCCGACGGGACGTGGATCAGGCGGAGGCGGTAGTCGTTACCCGTGATGAGGAAGCTATCGTTAGTACCGGTGTTTTCGACGTAGAGGCTGTCTCCGACACCGAGCTCTTGATTATCAACATCGTTCCCGTTGTAGGTCAGCTTAAGTTCACCGTCAGTCCAATCTCCTTCTTGGAAACTAGCTTGAGAGTTACCTTCTGTTTCTTCAACTAGGACACGGATGTCACTAAGTGCGATCGAGTCACCGCCGTTCTGGTTGATTGCGAACGCTGTAGCTTCACCATCAGTTGTACTGCCGTTCACGTACGAGGCCGATGCATCTTCCGCGTTCAGCGTCGACTGCGGTGCCTGCTGCAGACTGTCGCCAAGACCCAAGACAAAGGTCCCGATCACGGCGGCCAAAATCACGGTGATGGCCACCATAAGGATAACACCAATGACAGGACTCACACCTCTATCGTCGTCGAGTATCGCTTTGAGTTTCGCTTTCATAGTTTGCCTACGACCCGGCTTTAGACACAGACTACCACACGGCAGCGTGCCTCTGAACCGCGTCTAACTATTCAGAGTGGGGGCACAGGGATAAGCACAATGACCCAATTATCACTACCGAAAAAGTGTGTTAGTGTGACACATTCAGGAAACGGCCGGCGGCAGGGGCCACCGCCGGCCCCGCCGGGTCGTAGGATATCCCCCGTTTGGGGGCGAATGGACCTGCGGGCCGTAGCGACAAAACACCGTCGTCCGAATAATCAATCCAGAGAATGCCAGTCGTATCCCGATGAAGCCGGTTCTGGTGCGACCGCGAGGGGTCGCGGCTCGAGAAATCGACCATCCCCGATTTTGCACACCGTCGCACGCAGCCCATGTGCAAAACCGACCGTCGCGCGGGCTCGATCACGCCGCCGGTCCGCGCGATCGCGGCCGTCGACGGCCCCCGTTTATGACCGTGACCCGATTCAGCTACCCGATAGAACTACGTCAGCCGGTCGGATGTGCAAAACCGAATGCGCATCCAGAGCACCGAGGAACGGAAGCGACGGTGGGAGCACCTACAGGAAGCGACCGGCGAGAGCACGACGAGCGGCGCGCTCGACGTGGCGGCGAAGCACTACCTCCGGATGGCCGGCGGGACCACCGCGATCCCGACCGGCGCGCTCGAGGAGCTGCTCCGCGCCGCCGAGGAGCGCGGGAGCCTCACGGGCGAGGAGATCGCGGAGATTCTGGATGCTGAAGAACTGCCGCTCGAGTACGAGACGAGCTGGGCCGTCGGCGAGGAGTAGTCCGTCTATTGTTGAAATAGGGGTGGGAGCTTGCCAGTCGGGGGTGAAGGGGACTTACCGATGATAGATTTTCGTTTTCATTGGAGAAATTGTAAGTCACCTTCCCACATTCCGAGTCTCGAAGAGAAATCCGCTCCAAAAATCATTGAGTGTAGTCTATCTAAAACTCTTATCGTACGGTTAATTTCCGCTCGTATATCCTCTACTGTTTGAAGATATGTTCTTCTCCCCGGATCGTGGAGTAAGTTGTTTCTCATGTTCATCACTTGCCGGATTTCTCCTTTAGTTCCTTCTCCTATCACCCCAAAGTTATACAATATATTCTCTCTTTCCTTCTGAGTCTTATATTCGATATATTCACGGGCAGATTCGCTTTCTCTCTCAGCGGGGACAAATTTGTCAATAATTAATTGAATACATAGGTCTTCAATCACCGCAGAGCATGATGTATAGAATACAATCATTTCTTCCCTCATATTTAATTTCATACTTCTCAGGTCTACTTCTCTCCCGCCCTTAGAATCACGTATGTCCGATTCTTGAATTGTCTCCAGTAGTTGTTGCTTGAAATAGTAGATTGTGTAGGCCTGTATTGTCAAATCATCAAACTTCTCCGAGATTTCACGGAATTGTGCACCTTCAGCAGCAGATAACATGGAAGAGATCATTTCATATCCAGCCTCGATCTCATTATCAAACTCCCATCTCATCTCACTCTCATAATTCTCTCCCGTGAGATCGCTTACTGTGATAATTATACTCTCTTCCCGATCTCCATCCGATTCGTTCAAAATGACGACCTCGTTCTCTGAGTTATCCTCCTCTGAATCGGTCATACTCGATGGTATGGAGCGACGGCTTATCAAAGACGGTTGAATTGTCTCCTGCCACCTTGGCTCTCTCCTCTTCTAACACTTCGACTAAGCAGGACGAATTAGTGTCCCTGAAGTAGAATCCTGAACTAAGGGTGCTTCAATCCGCCCGCTGCTGCCGCCCGTACGCATCCTCGTTCAGAATCCGTTGGGCCGCCAGCCGCTCCACCACTTCGCACTCCTGCGGATCGGGAAGCATCCCGTCGTCGGCCACGCGAACCAGATACGCGCGCTCGCCGAGCCGTTCAACGTCGACCTGCCGCTCGTTGGGAACCTCGCCGTCGTCGAGCACGTCGTCTTTCTCGAGGAACGCGCGCGGGATCGTGACCAGTCCGGAACTACCGTCGGTTCTGAGCTTCTGCATAGTCGGGCGCTGACCATCACCCGTGATAAAACTACGCCCGAGCCAGCTTTGGGCTGGCTTCCCCCTCGCTGAGCCGAGGTATTACGGAACCCCGTCGTCCCGGGCCGGTTGTAGTATGTCAGAAAGCAGCTTCGACTGGGAGGACATCGGGCTACTGGTGCTCGGTCTGTTCTCGGCGGCAGTCATGGTCGGTATCGCATCGGTGGGGGCGTTCGGCGTCTCCCTCTCAGACACGTTCACGGTCGGCGGCTACTCGGCGTCGATCGCGTGGGTGGTCGCGGTGGGGACGTTCGTGGGGACGATCATCACGAACGACCACACCGAGCTCCTCGCGACGGACGGGCACGAACAACTGCTCGACAGCGCGATGGACGATTGGTACGGCTACGCGATCCTCGGGGTCGCGGCGCTGTTCGTGGCGTGGGTGTTCGTTCCGGACGTGGCGTCGTTCGTTCGATCGCAAGATCTCTGGGGCGTTCTGTACGTCGGGCTGGTCGCGACGGCACAGACCGCGCTCGGGTGGGTCTACTGAGGAGGCTCGAGGTCATGTTTTCCAACACTCAACTGAAAACGGCAGGGTCGGCGTTCGCGCTGGTGCTCGTCGTGGTCGGGCTGCTCGTCGGGGCGGCCGGCGGCGCGGCCGCACAGACCGCGACGGCGACCCCAACCGACGACGGCGCACTCGCGAACTCCACCGTCGCGGTGGACAACGACACCCGCAGCGTATACGCGGATCTCGCGGCGGGACCGAACTCGAGCGTCACCCTGAACGTGACGTTCGCGGGGATCGACGCCGACGGTAACGAAACGGAGCTCGAGACGCGCTCGATCTCGCTCAACGCGAGCGAGGAGCGACTGGTTGAACGGACCGAGGTTAACACATCGGCGTACTCGGAGTACCGGGTCATGGTCACAGCGCCGAACACCGACTCCACGAACGCAACCGCGGAGGTCGGGAAGGTCGCCGAGGTCGCTGGTAGCGGCGGCGGGGCGATCGACGGCGCCGTCGAACGCGCCGGCGGGGTCGGTGTGATCATCGTGGCCGCGGGGGCCGTGCTACTGATCCTCCGCGGGAGGAACGACTAGGATGCGCGGGGAGCGATTCGCCGCGCCGATCTTCGCGCTGCTGCTCGTGGTCTCCGTGGTCGGGGCGGGGGTCGCTCCCTCGCCCGTCGGCACCGCCGAGGCGCAGCTGCTCGGCGAAGGTGACTGTACCTTTGAGGACGCTTGGTTTGAGGCCGTCACCCTGAGCCCGTGGACGAACGCCTACGAGGACAACTGCGGCGACGTGAAGGAATTAAGCGAGGAGTGGAACGAAACCGACGCCGACCAAACCCGGACGCAGATACACTCGCAGGCCGGGCAACTCGCGGCCGGCAACGAACAGTTCTTGACGGTCCAGAGCAACTATCTGACCGACAGCAACACGATCGCGTGGAGCAAGGGAGAGGCTGCCGCCGTCGAGACGCTCGCGAACGGCGGGACGATCGCGGAAGCTCAGTCGGCTGCTAACGAGAGTATTGAGGATTATTATTCCATAAAACAGACAAACGAAATAGACCGTTGGGATGTTGCTGTTGAAACGGTTTGGACACTCAAGACGCGTGGTGTGAACACAACCGGAGTCAGCAACGACTTCGTTACTGTCGGGAACGAAACGTCATACTACGGAGGTGGCGACAAGAGTTGGGATGCCACACTCCTTGCCGACAAATCTACTAAGACAATAAATCTCATTAATGGGTCCTCGATCCAAACCACTACGCTAGTTGCGGAAGACGACAGCGGCACATATTCGGTGGAGATCGGACCGACGACTGGGGAGGGCATTATATACAACCCGGATGGCGGGAATGATTACGGGATAGTCGACCGTGTTAAAGTACGGCCGACTGAGAACCTGACCGGCAAAGACGCTCTCAACTTCCGCGCATTTAACCAGTCTTTAGAGCGCATGAAGAACAAGTCTCAATCAACCAAAGAGGAGGTCGCGGTTTACGTCAACCAGTCCTTGGGTCCCGCAGTCCAATCCGGTGAGCTCAACGCCACCTCCTATATTTCTCCGGCCACGCTCGCACAGGAATACTCACAGGAGTACGGCAACGACTCGAGCTATATCCGTGCGACCGCCATGGCGGCCTACGCCGGCATGGACGCTCCCGACCTCAACGAAACGGGGAGCATGACGGTGACGCACGACGGGCAGACCTACACGGGGCTCCTGCTCAGTCAGGAAGCGCCGTCTGGTGGGTGGCAGTCGGGCGAAAGCTACGATCCCGCGCTCTTGAGCGGGCTCCAAATGATCGCGACTGCCGGCGATAACTCCTCGATCGTCGAGCTCGACGGGCCGTTTACTGTGGACAAGGTGACGGGGACCAACGGCGAGGAGATCTCGAAAGCGACCACGGTAAACGTCACCTACGAAACTGCCAACACGAGCGAAGACTACGCCGAGCTTCAGCAGAAGATTCGGACTCTGAACGAACAGATAGAAGCACGAAAGGCACAGGCAACGTCCGGCACAGGCGGCAGTAGCGGCCCTGAAGTGCCGAAATCAGCCGTGGTGCTGGTCGGTTTGGGAGCTGCCGCAGCTCTCCTCGTGAGCCAGCGGGCTTCCTGACGGCCTGGACTAATTTTTCTTGACCATGACCGAGAACACCGACGACCGAGAAGCCGGGAGCATAGAACGGAGAGCAGTCCTAACGTCGATCGCCGCAGCCGCGGGGCTGGCGGGGGCGGGCTCCGCAGCCGGGCAAGAATCGCCCACCCCACCGAGCACCTCGAGCACGCCAACCGAGACGGAGAGCGACACGGTGGCAATCGAATTGGGGCCGGTGTGGATCACCGAGTGGGAGCACACCGGCGAGAAGTTCAGAATCAGCTTCGGGGCCGATTACCCCTCAGCCGTGAAAATCACGGACACCGGCGCGATGATGGGGGCGATGACGACCGGCTCCGGAAGCGGGATTACGGAGATACCGACGCGCGGCGCGACCGTTCGGGACGGTATGACCATGACCTACTCGGCGGAGTCGTTCGACGGCGCGTACGCGATCGCCGTCGCGAGTAGCGAGTCGGCGGCGCTGATCCGGACCGACTCGGTGGACGCCGGGAGCACGTCCATCAAGCTACAAACCGCGATGATCGGGGGGCTCGGGGCGGCAGTCGGCGCGGGCGGACTCTCCTACAAGCGCGGGAAGGAAGCGCTCGAGGAAGACGAGGAACCGAACGCGGAGAGAGTGATATGAGCCTCAAAGACACGGTAACGGAGGGAATCTTCGACAACCTTCGGACGCTGATAGTCGTGGGAGTGGGCTACGTCGTGCTCTCGAGCCAAGGCTACGCGCCGGGGCTGTCGGTGCCGAACATCCCGGCGTGGTGGCCGTTCCCCGTCGTGATCGCCGGCGGCGCTGGCGCTGTCGCGTGGGTGGTCGGGGGGAAGATCGCGGAGTTGATCCCGGACCCTGACGGGCATTTCGTGGTCGCTCAGGAAGGCGGCGACGAGCAGGGTGGAGAAGTGTGGGAGCTGAACGATACGGCATGGGAGGAGATGGACGTTAAGCAAGGGGAACTCTACCCGTGGAAGAAATCGCCGAAAGACGCCCACGAAGTGCGGATCTACAACGAGTCCACGAACACCAGCGTAGCCAACTGGCGCGGCACGAAGTCGGCGAAGGTCGCTTCGGAGCTCCTCGCCCAGCCGACGGTGAAGGAAGCGATGGAGAACATCCGCGAACTCCGCGACGAGTACGAGCGGGCGGCTCGAGAAGGGGACTACATCAAGCGCAACATCGGCGGGATGCTCCGGAAGCTGGACAAGCGCCGGGCGAAGGACTACAACGCGGCGCTTCAGGGTGTGGTCGCGCCGTCCCTGAACGACGGTCCGAGCTACGAGGAGGTGGTGGACGAGATTTTGCCGGACGACGTGAAGCCGGACCACCTGACGACCGACGCCGACGGCGAAGAGAGCGATCCGGCCGAGGAGCACGGAAGCGAGATGGACTTCTCGGTGCTCGACAGCGGCGAGGAGTTCGATCCGCTCCCGGAGCACGATCAATCCGCGGCGACTGACGGAGGCACCGAACAATGAGTAGCAGCGGCGACTCCTCGGTCTATGCCGCGGCTCAGGGCCGCGAGTTCCTCCGTAACGAGCTCCAAGGCAAGAGCAACGAGTACATCAACGAGTTCGCCGGGCTGGTGGACGATCCGGAGACGCTCGATCTCCTGAACTACTACTGTTCGCTCTGGCGCGACGAGGAGGAAGACTTCCTCGAGATCCCGCTCGGGGAGGAGATTCTGCGGAACGCGGCGACGCGAACGACGGACCGGGCGTTCCGGGACGGCAACGTGAGCCAGCTTCAGGGTATGGTCGGGCTCACGAACCAGAACGGCGACGGGCAGGACTTGATCGGCCGTGCCGCCAAGTCGCTCACCAACGAGGGGGCGATCGGCCTGGTGCTCGGTCCGCCGGGAGCGGGGAAGACAGCGCTCACCGTCGACGTGGCGCGGGCGTGGGGGGCACGAACCGGCGGGCTGATCCTCGCGAACACGGACTGGGAGGGAGCCGACGCGGTGGTGAACTCCGACATCGCGATGCTCGAGGCCATGGCCGAGTACGACGGGCCGGTTCTATGCGTGATCGACGAGACCGCGCAGGAGCTCTCGGGGTACGGCACCGAGTCCAACAAGGCCGAAGCGTTCGCGAACGCGCTGACCTTCATTCGGAAGAAGGAGGGCGACCACGGTCCGTACGCGAAGCGCGGTTCGGTGCTGATGGTCAACCACACGCGGAAGCGAACCGCGGCGGCGTTCCGTCGGCTCGCGACGTTCTGCCTCGAGAAGCCGTCCCGCGACGATCCGAGTACGGTCCGGTTCATCGAGAGCGAGGGCGGACAGGACGATCTCGACAACGCCGAGGAGACGACCTATCAGGGCGTCAGCGACACGCGGGAGTCCTACGCCGAACACGAGGCGTCGACGTTCGAAATCACGCTCCACGAGGACGACAGCGAGGGCGACGACGTGGACCCGGAGGAAGCCGAGAAGTCGGGGAAGTGGGACGCGAACGCCCAAACGGCGATCCGCGCCTACAAGCCGTGGGACGACGACAGCGGAATGAGCTACCGAGCGATCAGCAAGAAGGGCGAGGAGCTCGTCGACTACGGCAAGGGCTGGGTCCGCGCCCGCGTGAAGGAGTGGGAGAGTGGACAGCACCGGAATCTGGTCCCGGATCCGACGGACGGCGAGGATGGTGGTTCTGAATGAGGGCGTCGGGGTCCACCGTGTCCGTCCACCGGCACACCCCCCACCGCCCATACCTATCTATTGACGGGTGCGCTGGGCGTGGCTGCGCCGGACATCCGGGGGGACCGACCCGCGGTTTTCGTCGAAAACGGTGGATCGAGCGAGAAGAGCCGAGGTCATGGGTCAAAAGGTGGGGTGGAGCAGGGTGAATATCAATCTGAACGGGCCTCAGATGCTCGGGATACTCGGGCTAGTGCTCTTAGCGAATATGGTGGTTACCTGCGTGGTTACGTTCTACGCTCACCTACCGACAGGTTGGACGGAAGCACTGGCCTCGGGGATCACGGTCTACGTACTGGCTGACGAGTTCGCCGGCAGGGTGAGAAAATGAACCGCTCGCGAAAGGCGGCTCGGTACGGTTCGCTCGCCGAGAAGTGGGCGGCGAAGCGATACGGGCTCGTGATCGAGCGCGACAGTTGGCACGACGCCCGGAAGGACGAACGCCCCGGCGACGTGAAGGCGGCCATGAACTCGCGGGATGCCACCCGCTTCCGGCTGTGGGAGGATCAACACCGCCGGCTCCGGCGAGAAGATGGGTTCTACGTGTTCGTGCTCTACAAGCCGGTGGGCCGCGGGATCGACGTGCTCCGCTCGAGGACGGTGGCGGCGCGGTCGGTCCGCGTTCGGTTCGGCGGAGCCGGCAACCACCCGAAAGGGAATCAGTTCAAGCTACCACCGCGGGAGGTGTTCGGTGGTGGCTGAGCCCGAGCTGCTGTTCCTGCTCGGTGCGGGCGCGTGGTACGTGTGGGACCGTCACCTCGCCGGCGACGACGACGAGCCGGACGAATGGACTCCAGAGGGATCGGCGGCTGCCTACTCCCGCGGCGAGATCTCGCGGGACGAACACGCGCGCCGATCGGCGGCGGCGATCGAAGCGGAACCGGGCTTCCGTGACTCCCTCGAGCGCGTCGACGGGATCGGACCGTCCCTCTCGGGGCCGATCCGGGCGAAGTTCCCCGGCGAGGAGTTCATCCGGAACGCGAGCGAGGAGGAGCTGGCCGAGATTCACGGCGTGGGTGAGTCGAAAGCTCGCGCGCTGAAGGAGCGGTTCAGCTAGGGGGGCGAATTTTTCGCGCGCCCACAGGGGGCGATAGCCCCCGGCTTCGACTGCGCGGTGCGGCGCTGTGGTGGTGGTCCCTTGGATTGGTGGCCTTAGCCACACCTCTAAGGGAGAACCGAACCCCCCCGGTTTGGTTCGACCCGCGGCCGCCGGCCGCAGCGCCGGGTCGGTAGGGGGGTAAATCTCCACCTGAAAACAAGGTCCGGGCGAAAAACGACCGAATATCGGCCGATATAGGGGTGTTTGAGAGAGTTGCCACTACTCCGGACGGACCGCGTACCGGCCCGTCCGGAGGGGTCTTCGCTACGTTTCGCCGCCGAGGAGGTCGGGGTGGCCCGCTCCGAGCGAGCGAGAACCGCGCCCTTCCTCGCGCCAGCGCACCGTCGCACTGGTGAACGCCTCGCGATCGCGACCAGCCTCGAGCCAACGGCGAAGCCCCTCGCGGAGCTCGACCCGAACACCGCGGAGCGGGTCGCCGCGCCGGCGGCGATCGCTGTCGATCTCGCCCAGCCGGATCGCTTCGATCGCTTCGCCGCGAGAGTCCACGTCGACGCCGTGCTTCGCGCACCACGTCATCAGAGCGGAGGTGGCGTCAGACAGCCCACGCTCGGCCGAGAGGAGCGCCTGCCCGGCGGCTTCGGTAACGCTGCGGCTTGCCTCCCGGAACTGCTGAACGGCGTCGTGAACCATCTCCGCGACGTGTGGAGACCGGAGCGAAACGCTGCCGTACTCTCGCTCTACCATGTCGTCGATCCGCCGGAGTGCGCGACGGACGCTGCCGACGTGGCGGCTGTGCTCCTCGGCGATGTCGGCCGGGCTCACTTCCCCGCCGTCCGTCACCAGCGTTCCGAGGGCTTCCTCTTCGACTTCGGATAGGCCGCCGTTGGCGGTCAACTGCCGGATCACGATGCTCTCCTGTTCGTTCCGAATCCGGGTGAGGTTCAGCTTCGGCGGCTGCTCGCTCTCCTCGAGCTCAGAGAGATCGGCGTCGAAGTACGCATCCTCGACGAACGGCCCACCGCCAGCGCCCGGGGTCATGGTCACACCAGCGTCCTCGAGCACGGCGCGGAGGGTCCGGTCGAGCTCGTGCTCCAGGTCCGCGAGCTCGTCGGGGCTGACACCGACCGACCCGTCCCATCGGCTCACCTGATAGCTCACACCGAGCTTCGGGTGTCGGAGGGGATCGTCTTTCGACCGCGACAGCGCCTCTCGGGCGTAGTAGTGCTTGATCTCGACGGGAACGGTGTGCTCGGGGAACGCCTCGCGAACTCTCGAGGGGCCGAGAGTGACGGTGTGATAGTAGCCGGGGAGGTTCTCGCCGTGGTCGTTATCGTCGTTCTGTACGACCTTCCGATATCCGGAGCGGTCGGTCTCGAGGAGGTGGCCCATCTGGGCGATCGGGCCGTCCCGCGCGTGGATCGGGCCGCTGGCGTCGCAGTGAACGCGAACGTACCGCTCGCCGTCGCGGACTGTGCTCGAGTCGTGAGGGTCGCGGAAGTGGCCGGGGTTCAGCCCCAGCGCGGTGGCCGCGCCGCGGAGGAGCGGCTGATACCGCTGTGCGTCGACGTTCGACCCGGAGAGTACGACGTTCACGCCCTCGCGAAACGGCACGTCCAGCTTCCGCCGGCTGCCGTTGGACTGCTCGACGCGCATACCGTCCCAGCGCGGCCGGATGTGGGCGTTCAGCTTCTGCTCGCCGACAGGATCCTCCTCGCCGTGGCGCTGAATCTGAATCCGGTGCTCGCGAACACCATCGAACTCCCACGCTGTCCCGGTCGGCAGCACGTCGCCGGGGTCGCAGATGGCGGACTCTTGGTAGTACAGCTTCGCCGTCCACCGCTCGCCGCTGGCGGTGAACTCCGTGACCCGTGACCCGCCGGACTGGTCGACGATCCGGGCCGCGCCGAAGTGCGCCTCGATCGAGCCGGCGAAGTTGAGTTGCAATGCGAACTCGTGCCACGCGGGTTCGATCGACTTCACGTGAGCACCACCCCGAGGTTCCCGATCGCGACGACTACGCCGACGGCGACCATCCCCCAGCCGTACCAGTCGGGGAGCTCCGCGATCTCGGCGACCGTGGGGTACGCGATCGCGACCGCGCCGACGACGAGCAGCATGATCCCGGCGGCGAAGCCGTACCCCTGCTCGAGTGCGGCGCGGATGAGCGGGTTCGCTTCGACACTCGGTCCGAGCTGGCCGGCGGCCAGTAGGGTGGTCGCCGCGTCGGCGACCCCGTGGCTTAGGAACAGCGCGAGCCCCTGCTGTTCCTCGGCCGGGAGGGAGCGAAGTGTCTCGGCGGTGTCTCTACCACCGTCGGCGTCAGTCGGCACGGCCCACCTCCGAGAGCGTCGTCTGTCGGTCCAGCAGTTCGGCGCGTCTTTCCTCGAACGCCCGTCGGGCGTCGTCTTCGATGTCGACGGCCAGCCACTCCCGCCCGAGTTCTTCGGCGGCGATCGCCGCCGGGGCCGTCCCGGCGCACGGCGCGAGCACGAGCTCGCCGGGCTCGGTAAGCGCCTCAACCCACTCGCGGTACGGGCCGACCGGCTTCACCGAGCCGCGACCGTACGGGTATCCGGGTTCGACGCGCCGCGGCTGGCGCGCCAACTGCCGGGCTGACGCTGTCGCCCTACGCGAGGTCTCGCCCTTGTGTGCGAAGATTACGGGGTAGCCGCCGTTACTGAGGTACTGACCTGCAGTACTCTCGTCGGGCTCCCCCGAGGCGTCGACGTAAGTCACCGAGCCGCGCCGACGGTAGCCGCCGCCCTGATAGTCGCCGTAGGCGGTCACGTCGCCGTAGTGCTCGCGGATGTGCGATTCAAGCCGCGGCGCGAGCCAATCGTCGGCGTCACAGATCAGCCAGCCACCGGGTGACAGCACCCGCCAGCAGGCTTCGACTACGTCGACGGTATCGGCGAGTCCGTGGGTCGGGTACTCGACGCCGAAGGCCCCTTGCCGCCCGGGACGGGCCCATGCGTCGTCGAGGTGGACCAGCGCCGCACTCTCGGGCTGCAGGTCAGCCAGCACGTCGACGGCGTCGCCGATCCGATAGGTCCCCACCGTCTCTTCGTCACTCGGCACCCCGACCACCCCCGGAGAACGTCGTGTCGAGGTAGCCGCCCCATTTCTCCCGGCACTCGACGCACAGGTGTTGGTGTGTTCCGTCGATCTCCGTTTCGAGCACCTTCTCCCCGTCGTCGCAGTCGTCGCAGGTGAGACGCTGGATCGTTTCGACCGTCAGTGGCTCGCCGTCGAAGGAGACTGCGGCGTGCCAGTCGCCCATATTCGAGCAGTCGGCGGTGAACCGCCCACCGTCGAGCGTCCGACCGCGGACGGTCCGCCAGTCGACGGGATGCGGCCCGGAGTCGGCGCTCTCGAGCCAGACTGTCAGGTGCCGGCCGTCCTCGGCGATGACCAACGCGGTGGCCGGCAGGTCGACCGTCGCGAGCCCGTCGGCGGGCGCGTGACCGTCGGCGAGTACGTTCTGCGGAAGGCTCACCGACCCTCACCCCCGGAACCACCGCCGTCCGTCGCCGCGACACGCGGGCCGCGGTTTCGTTCTTCCTGCTCCTTCGGATCGGGATAGCCGACCTCAAGGCCCGCGGCGCTGCCGGCTTGAACGCGCGGCCGGCTGTCGCAGGAGAGGCAGCGGTGGGCGACGTTCTCGCCGTCGCCGAAGGTACGCCGGAAGTCGCTGCTAACGTGAGCGCCGCAGAAGCGACAATCCGAATGGGACGCCTCGCTGTCGAGAGGCGTCATAGTGCCCCCCGTTCGGTCGCCGTCGGGCGGCACTTCCGCTGTGCCCCATTGATCGTCTCGGAAAAGTGATGGGACCGCCGAGATTCGAACTCAGGTCCTACCGACCCCATCGGCAGAGGATACCACTACCCTACGGTCCCGCACGTAGAGACAGCGCCGTCCGGCAGTTAAGCACTTCGCTTCGTTCCCCACCACGGGAGCCCTACTCGCCGTCCCGCGGCACCACCAGCGCGCCGTCGTCACGGGCCGCCATGCTGAGCACCGCATCCCCCTCGTAGGCCGCCAGCCCCTCCTTCCGCCCGAGCACGTAGCCGTCGTGTTCCGCCTCGACCGTGTCCAGCTGCTCACCAGCCGCGCTCACCACGTCCGCGACGACCTCGCCCGCCGCCACTGTGTCCCCGGCCTCGACACGGTGGCCCAGAAGGCCGGCCGTCTCCGTCCGCGGGCCGCGGAACCGCCGCACTGGGAAGTCGACAGGCGGCGTGTACAGCCCCGGCTCGCCGACCGCCTCGGGCCACGCTTCGAGCATTCCGAGCTCGTCCATCACGCCGTAGGCCGCGGAAACACCCACCTCCCGGACGGTCTCGTCGACCACGCTGTGGCCGCCGAGTTCGGTCGTAAACGCCGGGATACCGGCGCCGTTACAGACCGCGCCGGCCGTCGAGCGCTGGAGCCCCTTGTCGACGTACTCCTCGGCGGGGTACTCCGTCACCACCGGCAGCCCCGTCGCCTCGACGAGCGCTTCGAGCTCGTCGGCCAGCGCCTCGGCCTCGCGTTCGGTCCGGCGCTCGCCGTACAGCACGCGGTCCCGGATCACGAACGGGTGGGAGTTCACGCCGGCGGTGTGGTTGTCGATCAGCGCGTCCGCGGAGTCGACGATGGTGTCGTACAGTCGCTCGTCGATCCGCTCCTGCACCTCCGGCGGGGTCGAGGAGTCGCTCTCGGGGTCGGGGAACTTCCGGTTCGGGTCGTCGTCGCCGTAGTAGGAGGTCCGCGCGTTCCGGCGCAGCCCCGCGGGGTTGACCACCGGGACGGCGACGACCGCGCCCGAGATCCGCTGTGGGAGACTCTCGCGCATGGTGTCCTGCGTGACCGCGACGCCGGTAGCCTCGCCGCCGTGGACGCCGCCGGTGATCCACAGCGTCGGGCCGTCTTTCTCGCCGTTCGCGACGATCACGGGCAGTCGCTCGGGAACCCCCGTCGGGAGGTCGGTGAGTTCGAGGTGGCCGCGTGCCAGTTCGCCGGGCGCCGCACTCGCGGTGCCGATGTCCATGGCCGGAGTCCGGCGGGCGCGAGGAAGAAGCTACGGCCCGGGTCGGGGTTTGCCGGAACTCTCAGACCAGCACGCGTTCGAGCGACACCACCTCGCCCGATTCGCTCTCCGGATCGCCGACCAGTTTCCCGAGACAGACCGCACTGCCGTCGGGCGTGTAGCACGCGAGCAGGTCGCCCCCGCCGGGGTCGAGGGCGGCCGCGGCGTCGTCAGTCCCGACGACGCCCGGCGCGTAGACGGGCGCGCCGTCGACCACTTCGACGGCAGCACTGCGGGCGATCGTGATCGCGGGCAGGTGCTCCATCGCGCGCTCAGCGGGGGAGACCACCTCGCGGAGGAACTCTTCGTACTCATCTTCACGCGCCCACGCGAGCCCGTCCGCGAGGTCCTGCAGCGTCCGGAGGTCGGTGTCGTCGAACGGGCCCGTGGCGGTCCGGCGGAGGTCGCCCATGTGGCCGCCGGTGCCCAGCGCCAGCCCGAGGTCGTGACAGAGCTTCCGGATGTACGTGCCGCTCTCACAGCGAATCCGGAGGAGCGCCTGCCGATCCTCCAGCTCCAGCAGGTCGAGCGCGTAGATCTCCCGGGAGCGCAGCCGGCGGGCGACGGCGCTCTTTCGCGGCGGCTTCTGGTAGATCTCGGTCTCGAACTCCGCGAGCGTCGACTCGATGTCCGTCGGCGGGAGCCCGTGGAGTTCGAGGACCGCGATGTACTCCTTCCCGCCTTCGAGGAACACCGGCGCGAGCCGGGTCGCGTCGCCGAGCATCGTCGGCAGACAGCCCGTCACTTTCGGGTCGAGCGTGCCCGCGTGGGCCGCGCGGTCGACGCCCGCGAGGTCCCGGACCCACGCCGCCACCTGATGGGCCGAGGGGCCGGCGGGCTTGTCGAGGTTGACGACGCCGAAAGAGAGCAGTTCCTCGACGGCGCGCTCGCCCGGCGGGTCGCGGAGTGGGTCGGTCACGGTCAGAACTCGTAGCGGACGCCCTCGACGGGCTGTTTGCCCTCGTCCTGTTCGGGGTCGTAGCGCTCGACGGCGGCGGTGAGCATGTCGGGAACCACCGCCTCGCCCCAGCGCGCGGTGTTGAGTGCGGCGTCGTAGATCGAGAGGTCGTGGATGTCGATGTCGTAGAGGTCGGCGTAGCGCTTGGCCTCGCTCTGCTCGCGGCGCTCGGTGGTCGCGCGGGCCTCCGCAACGGTCTTGTCCTCGCGGTCGGCGATGCGTTCGGCGCGCACGCCGAGCGGGGCGTCGAGCCAGAACCGCAGATCCGCGTTTTCGGCCGCGAGCCAGCCCGCGAGACGGGATTCGAGCAGCACGTCGTCCCGGGTGGCGGCGATGGTACGCAGCCGGCGGTCGAGATCCTTGTCGATCTGCTCCTCCTCCTCGGCGAGCTCGTTGAACTCGACGGGGGTGTAGCCGCGCTCGTCGGCGAGCTGGCGGAAGATGTCGCCGCCGGAGATGTACTCCAGATCGAAGCGCTCGGCGAGGATCTCGGCGTTCGTGCTCTTCCCGCTGCCCGGCGGGCCGGAGACGGTGAGTAACATAGCGCTACTCGCGCGTAGAGGGGCAAAATCGTTGCCGTTCGCGGTCGTCGCCGTGAGAGGCGGTCACGCGCCGCCAACGCTTTCAGCCGGCCCGCCGACCGGCGCGTATGGAGGTCCCCGACTCCGTCTCGACCGCCCTCGCCGACCGCGATATTGCCGGGAAGCGTTGTCTCGAAGCCGGCGCGGGCGTGGGCAACGCCACCGCCGGGCTGCTCGACGCCGGTGCCGAACACGTCTCCGCGATCACGGACCGCGCGGACCACGCCGACGGCGTCCGCGAGCGCTTTGCGGGCGACGACCGTGTCGAACTGATCGAGGCCGACCTGCGCGATATCCCACTTCCGGACGAGTCCGTCGAGATGATCACCGCCCACGCGCTGTTCAACGTCCTCCCGAACGACGCCGCGGCGCCGATCGCCGCCGAACTCACCCGCGTCGCCGCCCCGGGCGCGACGCTGGTCGTCGACGACTACGACCCGATACCGCCCGAATCACCGGTCCGACAGCTGTTCGCCGTCGAGAACGCCGCGGCCGAGCTCGCGAACGCCCGCGCGGCGCTGACGTTCTACCCGGCCGACGGCTTGCGTCGGCTGTTCGGCGGGCACGGCTGGGTGCACGACCGCACGCGGGCGATCCTCGAACCGGTGCCGTGGACCGAGGGACACCTCACGGCACACACCGCGGAGGTCCGCGGACACGCCGAGTCGCTGCCAGAATCGCTCGGGCAGCAGCTGATCACCGAGGCCGAGCGGCTGGCGAAGACGACGGGCAGCAGCGACGAGGGGCGGATGTACAGCGTCGCGATGGAACTGAAGGAGTAGCGGTCGCTCGCTTATTCGTCTCTACCGACCCCGGCATGGCCCGAGCGCTGGCACGGAGGCCAGCGCCGGTCGCTCGCTTTATTCGTCTCTACCGACCCCGGCATGGCTCCGAGCGCTGGCGCGGAGGCCAGCGCCGGTCGCTCGCCGCGGTCCGTGGTTACCCCCCTTTTTCACTCCGGGCGCGTAATCCCCGCCAATGAGTACCGACCGGAAGCAGTCCGGCTTCAAGCAGCGAACCCGGGTCGACGACGCGCTCGCGGCGCTCCGAGACGCCGTCGACCCCCACGGCCGCGCCGAGGAGGTCCCGCTGGCCGAGGCCGACGGGCGCACGCTCGCGGCGACGATTGCCGCGCCCGCGAGCGTCCCGTCGGCGCCCGAGGCCGCGATGGACGGCTACGCGGTCCGGGCCGGCGACACGTTCGGCGCCTCGGATCGCTCGCCCGAGATCCTGCGCGAAGTCGACGCCGAACCGACCGAGGGCACCGTCGACCCCGGCGAAGCCATTCGCGTCCACACGGGCAGCGCGCTCCCGGAGGGCGCCGACGCCGTGGTGATGATCGAACAGGTCGAACCGATCGCCGACGATGTCGAGGTGTTCGACGCCGTCGCCGAGGGGGAGAACGTCGCCGCCGCCGGCGAGGACGTGGAGGAAGGCCAGCACCTGTACGACCCCGGCCACGTCCTGCGACCTTCCGATCTGGGGCTGCTGAAGTCCGTCGGCGTCACCGAGGTCCCCGTCTTCGAGAAACCCGAAGTGACGGTGATCCCGACGGGCGACGAGCTCGTTCAGGAGAACCCCGGCCCCGGCGAGACGATCGAGACGAACGGGCTCACCGTCGCGCGGTTCGTCGAGCGCTGGGGCGGCGACGCCACCGAACTCGACGTCGTCGAGGACGACGAAGCGGCGCTGAAGGACGCGATCCGCTCGGGGCTCGACGGCGAGCTCGTCGTGACCTCCGGCGGCTCCTCCGTGGGCGAGCGCGACCTGCTGCCCGAGGTGCTCGAAGAGCTCGGCGAGATCGTCGTCCACGGCGTCGCGCTCAAGCCCGGCCACCCGTTCGGCTTCGCGGTCTGTGAGGGGACGCCCGTGCTGATGCTGCCGGGCTACCCCGTCGCGACGATCGTCAACGCCGTGCAGTTCCTGCGGCCCGCGATCAAGCGCGCGATGGACGCACCGCTCCCGCCGCACCCGACGACCGAGGCGCGGCTGGATCGGAAGATCGCGAGCGAGCCCGGCGTGCGGACGTTCGCACGTATCCGGCTGGAGGAGCGCCCGGACGAACCCCTGCCGGCCGCGATCCCGACTCGCGTGTCGGGGTCGGGCGTGCTGTCGAGCGTCGCGCTCGCGGACGGCTGGGTCGTCGTCGACGAGGCCGCCGAGGGGATCGACGCGGGTGAAACCGTCGCCGTCCAGAACTGGGAGGCCCGCCAATGAGCGAGCGCAAGCAGTTCCGCGACCTCGCCGAGCCGGCGAAAGCCCACGAGGCGATCGCGTCGCTGGCGATCGAGCCCGAGCCCGAGACCGTTTCGCTCGCGGACGCGCGCGGCCGAATCCTCGCCGAGCGCGTCGACGCCGACCTCGACGTGCCGGGGTTCGACCGCGCGTCGATGGACGGCTACGCGGTGCGGGCCAGCGACACGTTCGGCGCCGACGAGGCCGACCCCGCGGCGCTCGATCTGACGGGGACGGTCCACGCCGGCAGCGAGCCCGACGTGACCGTCAGCGAGGGGGAGTGCGTCGAGATCTCGACGGGCGCGGTGATGCCCGACGGCGCCGACGCGGTGGTGATGGTCGAGCGGACCGACGAGATCGGGACGGAGACGATCGAGATCCGCACGTCGGTCGCGCCCGGGGACAACGTGATGCCCGCCGGCGCCGACATCGCCGCCGGCCAGCGCGCGCTCGGGCCCGGCACCGAACTCACACCCCGCGAGATCGGGCTGCTCTCGGCGCTCGGCCGTGACGAGGTCGAAGTTCGCGGGAAGCCGACGGTCGGGATCGTCTCGACCGGCGACGAGCTGGTCCGCCCGGGCGAGTCGCTGAACAGCGACGCCGGGCAGATCTACGACGTGAACAGCTACACGATCGCCGCCGGCGTCGAGGAGGCCGGCGGGGAGGCAGAGCTCTACCCCCACGCCGGCGACGACATGGACGCGATGGAGGACGCGCTGACGACCGCCGCCGAGGAGTGCGATCTGGTGCTCTCCTCGGGGTCGACCTCCGCCTCCGCGGTCGACGTGATCTACCGCGTGATCGAGGAACGCGGCGACCTCCTGCTCCACGGCGTCGCCGTGAAGCCCGGGAAGCCGATGCTGATCGGGCGGCTGGAGGAGAGCGCCTACGTCGGCCTGCCGGGCTACCCGGTCTCCGCGCTCACCATCTTCCGGACGTTCGTCGCGCCCGCGATCCGCCGGGCCGCGGGCGTGCCCGAGCCGAGAACGGCGACCGTCGACGGGACCCTCGCCGCGGAGGAACGCTACAGCGAGGGGCGCACGCGGCTGATGCCGGTCGGCCTCGTCGAGAACGAGGCCGGCGAGACGCTGGTCTACCCCGTCGACAAGGGGTCGGGCGCGACCACCAGCCTCGTCGAGGCCGACGGCGTGGTCGAGGTCGACGCCGACACCGAGTATCTCGCGGAGGGCGAGGACGTGACGGTGACGCTGTTCTCCCCGAACGTGCGCACCCCGGCGGTGCTCGCGTTCGGCGAGGACGACCCCGCGTTCTCCCGGCTGCTCGACCGGCTGGGATCGAGCCGGTTCCTCCCCGTCGGCTCCCGCGAGGGGCTGCGCCGCCTCCGGGACGGGCTGCCCGACGCGGCCGTCGTCGCCGGCCCGATCCGCCGGGAGGTCGAGGCGGTCGAACTCGGTGCGTGGGAGCGCGAGTGGGGGCTGATCGTCCCCGAGGATAATCCCGACGACGTCGAGGGGTTCGGCACGCTGGTGGACGGCGACCTGCGGTTCGTCAACCTCGACACGGCGACGGGGCTGCGGGCGAGTGCCGACGCAGAACTGGAGCGATTGGCCGCGGCACGTGACGCCGACGCCGCGGACCTCCAGTCGGCCATCGACGGCTACGGCTTCACGCTCAAGGCCCACGAGAGCCCCGCGCGGCGCGTGCTCGACGGTAAGGCCGACGCCGGCCTCGGACTGCGGGCGACCGCCGAGAAACTCGGTCTGGGGTTCGTCCCGGTCGATACGGAGACCGTCCGGGTGCGGGCCAACCCCGAGCGCGTCGAGAAACAGGGCGTGCAGGACCTCGAAGCGGTGCTGTCGGGGGTCGACGAAGTGCTCGCCGAGCTGCCGGGGTTCGAGCCTGCGGAGTAGCCGATGACGCCGCTCGACCTGCTGCTCGCCGGGCTGCTCGTCGTCATCTGCGCAGCGATGGTCCGCGAGGCCGCTAGAACGGGATGGACAGCCCGGTACGTCCTCGGATCCGTACTGGTGCTCACCGGGCTCGCGGGGACGTTCTTCCTCGACGACCTGCTCGCCGAGCCGCTGCCGGCGTGGAGCGAGTTCGTCTTCGCGGCCGCGCTGTTGGCCGGCTTCGTCCTCCAGTGGGCCGGGCGGGAGCCGGACGGAGCGTGAGGGAAAGAGCTTCGACGGCGCCGACGCTGGCTCAGGTATGACCGAGGCCACGCCGGCGCGGGTTCTCGCGCTCGGCGACTCCTACACGATCGGGACCGGCGTCGATCCGGACGAGCGCTGGGTGTCGACGCTCGCGGGGCGACTCCGGGCGGACGGCGAGTCAGTCGCCGATCCCGTCGTAATCGCCGAGAACGGCTGGACGACCGACGATCTGGACGAGGCGATCGACGAACAGGATCCACAGGGCCCGTTCGACCTCGTGACGCTCCTGATCGGCGCGAACAACTGCTTTCAGGAGGAGCCGCCGGCGACGTTCGAGCCGAAGTTCCGGGCGATGCTCGACCGGGCGCTGGGGTTCGCGCCGGACGCGGAGTCGGTCGTCGTGATCACGGTTCCGGACTACACGCTCACGCCGGTCGGGGAGGAGAACGACCCCGACGAGCACGCCGAGCGGCTGGAACGGTACAACGAGATCGTTCGCGAGGCGGCGCGTGAGGCGGGAACGCGGCTGGTCGACGTGGTGCCGCCGTCGAAGCGTGTCGAAGAGGACGACTCGCTGATCGCTGACGACGATCTCCATCCCGCACCCGCTCAGCACGACCTGTGGCTGGAGCGAATCTATCCGACCGTCGCGGCGGCGCTCGGTTAGTTGTCGAGGACGCGTTCGTCCAGTTCGGTAAACCGTTCGACACGGTGGTCCGCGAGCACGCACTGGCCGCGGCGTTCCGGGCCGTGGCGTTCGACGTGGACCGCGTCGAGGCCGGCGTTCCACGCGGCCCCGACGTCGCTCGGGCCGTCGCCGGCGAGTACGCCCGCGCCGTCGCTGTCGTCGACGCCGAGTCGGTTCATCGTGTGGTGGACCGGCTCGGGGTCGGGCTTCCAGCCGAGATCGTCCGAGCAGGTGACGAACGCATCGAAGCGCGAGCGCAGGTCGAGCTGGTCGACGACCTCGTTCGCGAGAAACGGGGCGCAGTGGGTGACGACGCCGACCGGGACGCCCGCAGCGTCGAGCTCGTCGAGCAGCGCCGCGGCGTCGTCGTGAACGTACGTCGCGTCCGCGCGGGCGCCGGGGTCCTCGGCCTCGTGCAGCGCGGGCCAGAACGTTCCCGGGTCCAGCCCCATCGACTGGAGCTTCTCGCTCCGGGGGCCGCCGAGGCCGTGCCAGAGGGTCTCGACCTCGCTGTCGGTGAACGTCCGGCCCAGCCGATCGCCGACCGCCTCGAAGGTCTCGCGGCGGTAGTCGGGCTCCACGTCGACGATCGTCCCGTCGAGGTCGAGGAGCCAGAAGTCGTACATGGGGACGTGAGTAGCCGATGCTGGGGTAAGTGCTTTTCTTCCCGACTCAGACCGCCTCGGCGTCGACGACGTGCACCGACGAGCCGAGGTACTGGTGCAACACCTCGTCGACGCTCTCGGCGTTGAACCGCGAGAGGTCGCGGGCGATCTCCGCCCGGAGCGCCTCGATATACTCCTCGTCGGCCCGGAGCTCCGAGAACGACAGCGAGACCACTTCCACGTCGAGCCAGTCGCTCACGACCGCCCGCAGCGGTGCCTCGTCGCCGATCTCGCCGTGCCAGAGGCGGTTGCGGAAGAACAGCCAGTCGATCCGCTCCGGGCCGGGGTCGACGCCCGGCGCGGGCGCGAACAGCCGGAGCGTCGTCTCGAAGCGGTTCGGGTCGGCCGCGACACCCTCCGTCGGGAGCCGGAACGCCGCGTCGAAGGTGTACGCTGCTTTCATCGGTTCGTCGAGCGTCGCCCGGTGGGCGCCATCAGTACTCGCCGTCGCAGTCGTCCGCGAGCCGGAGATCCTTTTCGGTGATCCCGCCGGCGTCGTGGGTGGTGAAGTGCACCTCCACCTCGTCGTAGCGGAGGGTAATCTCCGGGTGGTGGAACTCCTCCTCGGCGATGTCGGCCACGTCGTTCACGAACGTGACCGCGCTTGGGTAGCCGTCGAACTCGTAGGTTCGGACGATCTCGTCGCCGTCCCGCTCCCAGTGTTCCGGCAGTCGTCGCTCTACTTCCTCGTGGTCGAGTGGCTCGGACATGGACGGAAAGTGGGCGGCTGCAGGGGAAAAGCTTCGCCCGGCTACTCGCCGGCGCGCTCGTCGGCCGCGTCGGCGGGGGCGTCGACGTCGACGGCGTCCGAGCGCGGGTCGAACAGCTCCATCGCCGTCCGGATCGTGGTCCAGTCGTCCTCGCCGGCGGCCTCGCGCAGGCTCTCGGTCGGCGGGGCGAGCAGCTGGGAGACCAGCGAGTCCGCCAGCGCCTCGACGGTCTCGCGCTGGTCCTCGTTCAGGTCGCCCTGAGCTTCGAGCTTGGTGATCGCGCGATCGAGCTCGCGGGCCTTCATCCGTTCGGCGCCCTCGTACATGCCGCGGATCGCCTCGTCGGCCCGGGACCGCTTGAACGAGGAGAGCAGGCGGTCGTGCTCCCGGTCGATCATCGCCTCGACCTCGCGGGCGGCCGCGCGGCGGTTCTCGTGGGCCGTCTCGGTGACGCGCTCCAGATCGTCGATGTCGTGGACGACGACGCCGTCGAGCGCGTCGGCCGCGGGGTCGATGTCACGCGGCCGGGCGATATCGACACAGACTGCGTCCGCCCCCTGGAGCGCCTCGGCGGTCAACACCGGCTCGTCGGCGCCGGTGGCGGCGACGACGACCGACGCCTCGCGGACCGCGGCGGCGGCGTCGTGGATCGGGACCGCCTCGGCGTCGACGCTCACGTCCTCGGCGACGTGTTCGGCGTTGGGGAGCGTGCGGTTCGCGACGAGCAGTTCGCCGACGCCGGCGCCGGCGAACGCGCGGGCCGCGAGCGTCCCCATCTCGCCGGCGCCGAGCACCAGGGCGGTCGCGTCGTCGAGTTCGGCCTCGCGGCCGGCGAGCTCGACCGCGGCCGAGCCCATCGAGACGGTACCCTCGTTGATCGCGGTCTCGGTCCGAGCGCGCTCGCCGACGTGGACCGCTTTCAGTAGCGCCTCCTCCAGCACGGGGCCGAGCGTGCCGTCCTCGCGGGCGCGTTCGATTGCGTTCTTCACCTGTCCGATGATCTGGTCCTCGCCCAGTACGAGCGACTCCAGCCCGCTGGCGACTCGCATCAGGTGACGGATCGCGTCCTCGTGTTCGAAGCGGGTGACCGCCCCCTCGCGAACCTCCGGCGCGAACGCCGACAGCGCGTCCTCGCCGTCGGCGGCGCTGTTGGTGACGACGTACGCCTCCGCGCGGTTACAGGTCGCGAGCACGACGCTCTCGGAAACGCCCGGCCGGGCGGCGAGTCGCTGGGCCGCGGCGCTCTCGTCGTCGGGCGCCGCCGACTCCACCTCCTCGACGGTCGCGAGCGCGTGGGAGACGCTCACGCCAGTGATCACTCCGGTCACGGGTCTCTCGACGGCACTAACTCCGGTACTCGGTAAAAGGTTCCGAATACGGCGTCGGGGTCGGCCGAACGAGTTCGGTTCAGGGGACGATCGTGACCCGCTCGACGTGCTCCAGCGAGTCGAGGTCGTCGGCCAGCGCCTCCTGATCGACGCCGACCTCGTAGTAGAACACGAGGTCGAACGTCCCCTCGCGGAGGAGCTGCTGGCACTCCCAGACGAACTCGTCGTCGGCGAGGGTCTTCCCCTGGAACTGGTTCGAGGCGAACTCGTCGGTGTCGTTGCCGGCGTAGATGTAGCTCTCACCCTTCTCGGCGTGGTCGGCGATCACGTCGTTGATCGCAACGGTGAGCTCGTGCATCTCCAGGTCCTCCTCGCCTCCGAGGCCCGTGTGAACGATGCAGCCGACCAGTTCGATCTCGCCGGGTTCGAGGAGTCGTCTGGCCCGCTGGTAGAGGTCGTCGTCGACGGCGTCGGCCATGCGAACACTCCGTTCGGCGAGGGTTTACCGATGGCGGTTTCCCGCGACCGTGCCGGGGGGCCACGCGAAAGGGCTATGCCGCCGCCGCCGGAACTGTGGGTGATGCGAACCCGGTACGCCATCGCGGCGCTGCTGCTGATCCCGCTCGCGGACGCTATCATGCTGGTGTTCGTCGCCGGCGAGATCGGGGCGGTCCCAACCGTCCTGCTCGTGGTGCTGACGGGGCTGATCGGCATGCTGCTGGTCCGCGCGGAGGGCCGCCACACGCTCGCCCGGATCCAACAGAAGGCCGCCCGCGGGGAGGCACCGACGGACGAGCTGTTGGACGGCGCGCTGCTGATCGCCGCCGGCGCGTTCCTGCTCACCCCCGGCGTCGTCACCGACGCGCTGGGGTTCCTGCTCACGATTCCCCCGACGCGCTACCCGATCCGGACGCTGCTGAAGAAGTACGTGGTCGTGCCGAAGCTCGACGAACGCACGGGCGGGTTCGTCACCGGCGGCGTCTGGACGAGCGGCTTCCCGAACGGCGGCGACGGCGGGCAGTTCGGCGGCGGCTCGGTCGGCGGCGATGGCGGGAACGACCCGTTCGACGGCGGGAACGCCGGCCCGTTCGACGAGTCGGCGAGCGACCAGTCCGACGACGTGTACGACGTGGGCTCCGACGAGTACCGGACGAAAGATGACGAGTGAGCCGGCGGAATCGGCCGCGGGCGCCGTGGTCGGCGAAAAGAAAGCCTTAACAGATGCGCCGGCCAACTGGGGAATGCGCTCACCTGGGCCAATAGCTCAGTTAGGTTGAGCGCTCGGCTGATAACCGGGAGGTCCGCGGTTCAAATCCGCGTTGGCCCATCCAATTTCGGGCTGACTCCCCAGCCACCTAACTTCGGTCGCTACCCCACGAGCGACAGTTCTCACCACGATCATCGACCCACACAGCCGTCAATCGCGGCTGACACGGGGAACGACGACCGAGCCAGCCGGGTCAGTCCCGCTCGACTCTCGTTTTCCGGAGCCATCAGGCGCGGATTCAGGCGGTTTCCGTCCTGATCACGGGGAAACATCTTTGCGTTGATACGCACATACGTACACGTTCATGGTGGCTGCTGACACGCCGCACGTCGTCGTCGCCGGAGCGCTGCCCGCCGCGCTCGGGTCGGCCGAGGACGTGTGCGAGCGGTTCCGCAGCGTCGGGTTCACGGCCAGCCACGCCGAAATGCCGCCGCGTGCGGAGCGCCGGATCGCGGACGGTCGGGGCGACGCGCTCGTCCTCGCGAGCGACGCGGCGGACGCCAAGAGCCTCGTCGCGACGGCGTGTGCCAACGCGGTGCCCTGCTGTGTGGTTGGCGACGTGACGCCGCCGAGCGCCGAGGGGGACGTGGTCGCCTGCCCGCCGACGGGGGCAAACCCCGTCGCGGCGCTGATCGGCGTCGTTCAGGAGCGCGTCGCCGACGCTGGCGACGCCATGGCTGAGGCCGATCCCTGGGCGTCGACCGAACTGCTCGCCGAGGAGGCCGACGGCACCGAACTGTCGACTGCGCGGGTGCTCGACGAGGCACCGGTCGGGATCACGATCTCGGACATGCGCCAGCCGGACGAACCGCTGGTGTACGTCAACGACCAGTTCGTCGAGCAGACCGGCTACGACCGCGAGACGGCGATCGGCCGGAACTGCCGGTTCCTCCAGGGGCCGGCGACGGCGGAGGAGCCCGTCTCGCGGATGCGCGAGGCGATCGACGCCGGGGAGTCGGTGACGGTCGAACTCCGGAACTACGACCGGTACGGCGACCTGTTCTGGCAGGAGGTGTCGCTGGCGCCGGTCCGGGACGGGACGGGGACGGTCACCCACTACGCCGGCTTCCAGGCTGACGTGACCCAGCGCAAGCGCGCCGAGCGGGCCGCCGATCGCCACCGCGCGGCGCTAGCCGAGGAGCGTGAGAGCCTGCGGAGCCTGCTGACCCGCCTCGACGGCGTGGTCGAGCAGGTAACGAGCGCGGTCGTTACCGCCGAGGACCGGCCGGCGCTGGGGCGGGCGGTCTGTGACCGACTGGGGAACACCTACGCGGCCGCGTGGCTGGGGACGTACGACCCCGCCGAGGAGCGGATCGAGCCGGAGTGGACCGCCGTCTCGTCGCTGGTGGACGACCCCGGCGAGACGCTGGGGCACGTCTCGCTCGGCGGCGACCGGCCGGCGACGCCCGACGGCGGAACCACGATCGACGTCGACGGGGCGACCCGGCCCGAGCCGGCGCTCCTGACCGAGGCCGTCGAGACCGGGACCGTCGCGGTGGCCGACGAGGTCGGCGGGCGGCCGGCGGTCAGCGACGTGGCCGCCGTGCCGGTGACGTACCGGGACACGGTGTTCGGCCTGTTCTGTGTGTACACCGACGAGGGGACACCGTTCGGGCGGGAGGAGCCCGCGGTGCTGGCGGCGATCGGGCGGACCGTCGGGATCGGGCTGAACGCCATCGACAGCCGGAGTTCGCTCACCACCGACGAGGGGGTGGAGGTGGCGTTTGCCGTCGACGCCCCGTCGCTCCCGCTCCAGCGGCTGGCGGACCGGGCAGGCTGTTCGCTCCGGCAGGCGGGGGTCGTGCCGGACGACGACGGGCGCGCGGTGCTCTGTACCGCCGAGGGCGCGACCGCGAGCGAGCTCCGGGCCGCCGCGGACGGCGTGCGGGGGATCCGGTCGGCCGACTGTCTCGCCGAGCGCGAGTCGGCCCCCCTGTTCGCGTTCGGGCTGGCCGACCTGCCACTGGTCGACGCCGTCGGCGACCACGGACTCCGGCTGGTCGACCTGCGCGTCGACGGCTCGGGAGTGACGGTCGTCGCCCGCGGCAGCCGTGAGACGGCGGCACGGGCGCTCGTCGACGATGTCCGGGCGGCGTACGGGAGCGTCGACGTACGGCGGTTCGGCGAGCGGCCGGCCCGGAAGACGACGCTGACGGAGTTCGTCGCCGACGTGGAGGGGCGCCTCACCGATCGCCAGCGCCACGCGCTCACGACCGCGGTCGCGGCGGGCTACTTCGAGTGGCCCCGCGACACCGACGGCGACGAGCTCGCCGAGGCGTTCGGGGTCGCGCGCTCGACGTTCCACCAGCATCTCCGGGCCGCGCTGCGGAAACTGGTCGAGGCGTTCGAGGAGGCCGCGGAGCCGGTCGCCGGGCGACCCTAACTGGTTGTGTACGAAATTTACTGACATACGCCGGAAGCGTTAGCCTGTATCATGCCAAACCCAGGCTCGGAACAGATCTGGTTGTGGATCGGAACGCTCGGAATGTTCGTCGGGATGTTGTACTTCGTCGCCCGCGGTTGGGGCGAGACCGACGAGCGCAGACAGGAGTTCTACATCGTGACGATATTCATCACCGCCATCGCGTTCGTGAACTATCTCGCGATGGCGTTGGGGTTCGGCTTGACCACGGTGACCATCGCGGGTGACGAACTCCCCATCTACTGGGCGCGGTACACGGACTGGTTCTTCACGACGCCGCTGCTGTTGCTCGACCTCGGCCTGCTGGCCGGGGCGACCCGGAACGAGCTGTCCAGCCTCGTCGGCCTCGACATGCTGATGATCGGCACCGGCGCCGTCGCGACCCTCTCGGCGGGGGCGGGCGCGTTCAGCGTCGGCGCGCGCCGACTCGTCTGGTGGGGCGTCAGCACGGGCTTCCTGCTCGTCCTGCTGTACATGCTGTACGGCACGCTGGACGACCGCGTCGACGAACTCGGCGGCGACGTGCGCTCGACGTTCGAGACGCTCCGGACGCTTATCGTGGTCATCTGGCTGGTCTACCCGGTCTGGTGGCTGCTGGGCACGGAGGGGCTGAACGTTGTCGGCATCAACATCGAGACGGCGGGGTTCATGGTGCTCGACCTAACCGCGAAGGTCGGCTTCGGCTACATCCTGCTGTCCAGTCGGAAAGCCCTCGACGCCGTGAGTGCGAGCAGCGAACCGACCGCCGAACCGGCCGACTGATCGATCGACGCCGACGGTAGCAGTCGAACCTGACGGGGGTCCAACGGCCCCCAATCTGCGGCCACTCACCCATCCAATGACCGGCCTCACCTACCCCCAGTTCCACGCGGCGTTCGTGCTGCCGGCAGTGCTCACGCTCCTCGCGGCGACGACGGTCTCGCGCCGTCACGCCGCCGGACGGACCGTCTGGGTCAGCGGCGCGAGCCGGACGTACTGGCTCGACGTGGCGCTGCTCGTGGTGCTCGCGGTGGCGTACACGACGCCGTGGGACAACTTCCTCATCGCACAGGGGGTCTGGGGGTACGGGCCCGGGCGGATCCTTGCCCGGATCGGCTACGCGCCGGTATCGGAGTACGCCTTCTTCGGCGCCCAGACGGTCCTAACCGCGCTGTGGCTCTCCCACCTGCGGATGGACCCGCCCGACGGCGTCGAGGGTCGGAGCCAGCGACGACGACACGCCGAGCGCGTGTTCGGGGTGGCCCTCGCAGGTGCGCTGGGCGCCCTGGGGCTGTGGTGGCTCGGGGGCGACGCGACGTTCTACCTCGGCGCCATCGTCGCGTGGGCGGCGCCGGTGCTCGCGCTCCAGTGGGCCGTCGGCGCGCCCGCGCTGCTCGACCGCCGGCGAACCGTCCTGCTCGGCGTCGCGGTGCCGTCGCTGTACCTCTCGATCGCCGACCGGATCGCGATCGGGCAGGGCGTCTGGGAGCTCTCGGCGACGTACACCACCGGCGTGACCCTCGCCGGCCTCCCGGTCGAGGAGGCGCTGTTCTTCGTCGTGACGAACGTATTCGTCGTCCAAGGGTTGGTGCTCGCTCGCTGGGTGCGTGACGAATGGGCGTGAACAGCCGCGAAGACGCGACGTGGACGGGAAACGACGCGTCGGCCGCGAGCCGGGCCCGGCAGTTCGAGACCGTCGTCGGCCGGCCGATCCGGCTGCTGTTCGTCGCGCTGACCGCGGTCGGCGCGCTGGTCGCCGCGGCCGGGCTCTCGCTCCCGACGTGGGCGCGGTATCTCCCGCTGGCGCTGACGGTCGTCCTGTTCGGCCTCCCACACGGGGCAGTCGACCATCTCGTCCCCGCGAGGCTCGGGGCCGCGGTGCCGATCGACTCCCTCCGCTGGAGTGCGGCGGCGGTCGGGCTCCTGTACCTGCTGCTCGGCGGCGGCTACGCGCTCGTGTGGCTGGCGGCGCCGCGGGTCGCGGCGCTTTCCTTCGTCGGGCTGACGTGGTTCCACTGGGGACAGGGCGACGTCTGGACGCTGCGGGGGGTGTTCGGCGCCGACCACCTCCGCTCGCGCTGGATCCGGGCGGCGACGCTCGTCGTCCGTGGCGGGCTGCCGATGTTGGTGCCGCTGCTCTCGTTCCCGGAGCGCTACCGGGCGGTGCTGTCGGCGTGGGTCGCGCTGTTCGCGGCGCCGCTCGACCTGCCGTGGCTGTTCGCGCCGCGGACGCGCCTCGCGCTCGGCGCCGGGTTTGCGCTCTGCTGTGTCGGCACGCTGGTGGCGGGGCGACTCGTCGCCGGGTCGCGCCGCGGCTGGCGCGTCGACGCGGCCGAAGTCGGGCTGCTCTGGGCGTTCTTCCTCGCCGTCCCGCCGCTGGTGGCGGTGGGGCTGTACTTCGCCTGCTGGCACGCGCTCCGGCACGTCGCCCGACTGGTGCTGCTGGCGCCCGACCGGGAGCCGCCGGGGGGGTCGGTCGCGTTCGCGGTGTGGCTCTGGGGGGCGACCCGGCGCTTCGCCCGCGAGGCCGCGCCGCTGACCGCGCTGTCGCTCGTCCTGCTGGCGGGGTTCGGCGCCGTCGTCCCCGGGACGGTCGAGAGCGTCTCGGCGTACGCGGCGCTGTACCTCGTGTTCGTCGCGGTCGTGACGCTGCCCCACGTCGTCGTCGTGACGCTGATGGACTACGCAGAGAGGGTGTGGAGCGACGAACAGGGCGGGAAGCTCGCCGGTCCGTGATCGGGACGGCGCCCGCGGTCGCCGTGACCGTGCTCACGCTGCTCGGGGTGAGCGCTGTCGGCCTGTGGGCGAGTCGCGGCGACGTTCGGGCCGGCGGGACGCTCGTGAGCGCGCCCGGCGAGGTCGGGGCGCCCGTGCTGACGGCGTCGCTGGTCGCGACCAACCTCGGCGCGTGGGTGCTGTTCAGCCCCGCGGAGGCCGGCGGTGCGTTCGGCGGCCTCCCGGCGGTGGCCGGCTACGCGTTCGGCGCGGCGCTGCCCCTGCTCGCGTTCGTCCCGCTCGGGCGGCGGCTCCGGCGGCTGGTGCCGCGGGGCCACTCGCTGGTGGCGTTCGTCCGGGCCCGCTACGGCCGGCGGATGGCGACACTCCTGCTCGCGGTGTCGACGGTGTACATGTTCGCGTTCCTGACGGCCGAACTCACCGGCGCGGCGGCCGCACTGCAGTACGTCGCCGGCGTCCCGCCGTGGCTCACCACGGGGCTACTCTGTCTCGCGGTGCTGGGCTACGTCGCCTACGGCGGGCTGATCGCCAGCGTCGTCACCGACACGGTGCAGGTGCTGGTGATCCTGCCGTTGCTGGCGGCGGGGCTGGCGGGCGTCGTGTTCGCCCTCGGGGGCACCGACCCGCTCTACGCCGCGGTCGTGGCCGACCACGCGTCGCTCCTGTCGTGGAACGCCCGTGGGGTCCGGTTCGGCGTCGCGGTCGCGCTGGCGGTGCTGGCGGCCAACGCCGTGAATCAGGGGTTCTGGGAGCGCGTGTACGCCGCCGCCGACGAGGGGACGCTGACGCGGTCGCTCGTCGTCGCAGCGCTGGGCTGCGTGCCGGTCGTGTTCCTCTCGGGACTGTTCGGCATCGAGGCCGTCGGGCTCGGGACGGTGCCGGCCGGCGAGGCGAACGTCGCGGTGTTCTCGCTGGTCGAGGCGGCGTTCACGCCGCCGCTTCTGGCGGCCGTCGTCGCGTTCACGGTGCTGCTGGTCAGCAGCACGGCCGACTCGCTGCTCGTCGGGCTCGTGGACCTACTCCGGATCGACCTCCCCGGGATCGACGCTGGCGGACAGTTGGCCGAGGAGCGGGCGGTGGCCGCGGTCGTCGCGGTGGCGGCGAGCGTGGTGGGCGCGCTCCAGTTCAGCGAGGTCGAACTGTTCCTCGCGGTCGACCTGCTCTGTGCGGCGGTGTTCGTCCCCGTCGTCGCCGGCCTCTACACCGGCCGCGTGAGCGAGCGGGCCGCACTCGTCGGCAGCGTCGCCGGGGCGGCCGTCGGCCTGCTGCTCGACCCGTGGGTTCGGGGGTTCCTCCCCGTCGCGGGGCTGCCCGAACCGGGGTTCGCCCGGGCGTTCGTCGCCGCCGCCGCCGTCGCGGCGGTCCCCGTCGGAATCAGCGCGGCCGTCGGCGGTCGACACGTCCGCCTCGACAGGGTCTCGGACCGCGTTCGGGAGCGTGAGGCGGACGGTGAGGAGGTGGAGGAGCCGTGAGTCACGTCTCGCCGGCGCTGTTCGCGGCGTTGCTCTGGGGGATGCTCGGCGCGGTCGTGCTCCTGTTCGTCTACCTGCTCTACGCGGTCGCGAGAACGGGCGGCGTTCGACTGGCCGAGGACCACGGCCCCTGAGTGCCGGCTTACTCCACACGAACCGTCCGATCCTCGCGAACGGGCGACAGCGGCAGCTCCGGGAACGTCACCTCGACGACGAACCGCAGTTCGTCCTCGTCGGCGCCGAACACCGGCGCCGGCACCGTCTCCGAGTCGCCGAGGTACGTCTCGGTCGCGGTCATCTCCGTCCCGTTGACCGTCACCCGGATCCCGACGCGGGCGCCGCCGCCGAGGTTCCGGACCGTCAGCTCACACATCTCGTTCTCGCCGGCCGCGATCGTCTCGGGGAACGCGCCCCAGTCGACCGAGATCCGCGGGAGGTCACGGGCGGCTTTCACGACGCGCTCGGCGACGCTGTCGGAGAGCCCCGCGTTCGTGAGTTTCGCGGCGCCGGCGTCGACCAGCTCCGCGGGCGAGGCGTAGCCGGCGTCGGCCAGCGACTCCGCGCGGCCGGCGCCGACCCCTTCGATCGCGGTGAGCCCCACCGCCTCGCGCGGGACGCCGTGTTCGACGCGGGCCTCCATCCGGCGGACGAGGTTCGCAGCCCGTGGGCCAGCGAAGGCGGCGGCGAACTCTCGGAGGGCGGCGAGCAGCCGCAGCGCGTTCTGCCGGATGATCCACGCGTCCGAGCGGAGATCGCTCGGGGTGCGGCCGTCGGTCGCGGCGTGGAGGATCGCGAGCACCTTCCGGTTGCCGTTTTCGAGGTCGGTCTCGACGCCCGCGCCGTCGAGCGCGCGGTCGATCGCGTCGGTCTCGGACTGGCGGGCGGAGACGGAGTCGAACTCCCCCGCGGCCGCGACCGCCTCCAGCACGTCGTCGCCGGTGAGGCGGTCGCGCTCGCAGGCCTCGCGGAAGCGTTCGGCCGTGTCGAGCCGGAGGTAGTAGTTCGAAGCCAGCCGGCCGAGCGTGGTGGCTTCGACGCCGAGGTCGTCGTCGGTCTCGACAAAGCCCGAGTCGACGAGGCTCTCGACGGTCCCGCGCACGCGCTCGCGGAGGTTCTCGAACTCGTACGCCTCGGGCTCTGACTTCGCCCGGACGTAGTAGAACGTCGTCTCGACCCACGACATCACGTCGTCGAGCCCCTGAATCGTCCCCATCGCGACCTCGGCGTTGAGGTGGGTCTCGATGTCGCCGGCGAGCATCGACTCGATCTCTTTCCCCTCCCGCAGCAGCGTGCGGTACTTGTCGGCGTCGTCGGCGTCGCAGATCACCCAACCGTACCCCACGTCGTCGTACCCCGGGCGGCCGGCCCGGCCGAGCATCTGGAGCACGTCCAGCGGCGAGATGTCGACCTCGCCCTCCAGCGGGTCGTGGTACTTCGTGTCGCGGATGACGACACAACGGGCGGGGAGGTTCACCCCCCACGCGAGCGTCGAGGTGGAGAAGAGGAGTTGGATCTTCCCCTCCTTGAACCACTGCTCGACGAGATCCTTGTCGTTCCGGGAGAGGCCGGCGTGGTGGAACGCGACGCCGTCGACGACGGAGTGGCGCAGCGTCTCGTTCTCGACCTCCTTGGCGGCGGTGTGGAAGTCGTACTCGCCGCGGGAGCCCATCTCGATATCCCAGTCAGTGACCTCGTCGCGGGCCTTCTCGGCGGCGCGGACGGTGTCCTGCCGGGAGGAGACGAACACGAGCGACTGCCCCGCCTCGCGGATGTGGGGCTTCGCGAGGTCGAGCGCGCGGTAGAGCCGGCGGTACTTGTCAGCGAAGGAGTTCTCGCCGTGGCTGTACGTCTTCACGCCGGTCTCCAGATCGACGGGGCGGTACTCGTCGCCGAACGCGAACGTGCTCTCCGGCGGCGCGTCGAGCCACTCCGCCACGTCCTCGACGTTCGGCATCGTCGCCGAGAGCGCGATAATCCGGGGGTCACAGAGCCGGCGGAGCCGGGAGACGGTGACTTCGAGCACGGAGCCGCGCTTCTCGGAGTCGAGCAGGTGGACCTCGTCGATCACACAGCAGTCCACGTCGGTGATGAAGCCGTAGCGCGCGGAGTCGTGTTTCCGGGTGGCGGAGTCGGTCTTCTCCGGCGTCATCACGAGGATGTCCGCGCGTTCCGCGCGGCGGGGGTCGAGATCGCGCTCGCCCGTGACGACGTACACCGAGTAGCCCAACTGCTCGAAGCGGTCCCACTCGGCCTCCTTCTCGTTAGTCAGCGCCCGCATCGGCGCGATGAACAGGGCGGTGCCGCCCTCCTGCAGCGTCTTGCAGATCGCCAGCTCCGCGAGCGCCGTCTTCCCGGAGGCGGTCGGCGCGCTCGCGACGACGTTCTCGTCGGTGTCGAGCAGGGCGGGCAGCGCCTCCCGCTGCATCGCGTTGAACTCCTCGAACGCGAACGCCTCGGCGAACTCGGGGACGACGTCGGCGACGCGAGCCGTGGCGTCGGAGCGCTGAGACACTACTCGGAGTCGGGACGGCCACGGAGAAAGAGGTTTCCTTCGCGCGGGGGCGCGAAGCGGACACCCCGGGACGCCGAACTAATCCGCCGTCGCCACGTCCGCCGCGCGGTCCATCATCCCCTCGCTGGTCGCGTACTTGAAGTAGACCGCCAGCCCCAGCGCGGCGGCGACGTTCGACCCCGTCACCGCCCAGAAGATGGCCTCCATCCCCCAGCCGAGGCCGGGCGCGACCGAGAGGCCGAACGCGCCGACGCCGAGGCCGACGGGCAGGGCGAGCACCGCGATTGGGAGCCGGATCCCCCAGTACTTCACGAGGTCGACGATCAGGCTGGTCTTGGTGCGGCGCGCGCCGTTGAGCCCCGCGAGCAGCATGTACGTCGCGCCGATCGCCCAGTAGCCGTACGCGAGGATCTCGAGGTAGCGCACCGCGTACGCCTTCCCCTGCGCAGAGATGTCGGGGACGAACGCCTGCGTGAGCAGGTCCGGGATGAACAGTTGGACGACGCCGATCACCGCGAGCGCGACGGCGGCGATCCCCACGCCGATCCACGTCGCCCGCCGGGCGCGGTCCGGGCGGTCGGCGCCGAGGTTCTGCCCGACGACGCTCTGGCCCGCCTGCTGGAGCCCCTGTGCGGGGACGAACGCGATGGTCGCGATTCGGGCGCCGACGGTGTACGCCGCCAGCCCCGCGGCGCCGCCGACGACGGTGACGATCGCGACGACGACCAGCCGAACCGACTGGGAGGCCAGCCGCTGGCCCGCCGAGGGGAGGCCGATGTCGATCATCTCGCGGAGCTCGTCGAGATCGAACCCCACGTCCGCGAGCGACAGCGAGATCGAGCCGTGCTCGCCGGCGAGCCAGTAGAGCCCCAGCACCATCGACATCGTGTAGCCGAGCACCGTCGCGAGCGCCGCGCCCGCGACGCCGAGTTCGGGGAACACCCAGACGCCGAAGATCAGCAGCGGGTCGAGCACGAGATTGCCGCCGATCGCGAGGAAGTTGAGGTACATCGCGGTCTTGGAGTCGCCAGCGCCGACAAAGCCCATCTCCACGGTGTCGCTGACGGAGGTGAACGGAAAGAGGAGCATGTACGCCGAGAGGTACGCCGCGGCCTGTGGCGCCACGCCGGGGCCGGCGCCAAGCAGGCGGACCAGCGGCCCCGCGTTGGGCGCGACTAGCAGCGCGAGGACCGCGCCGGAGACGAGCGCGAGCGCGATCCCGTGGAACACCGCCTTCCGCGCGCCAGCGCGGTCCTCGCCGCCGATGCGCTGGGAGACGAGCACCTGTGTCCCGACCATCGCCGCCATCAGCGGCACCATCACCAGCGCCATGATCGGCTGGTTCAGCCCGACGGCGCCGACCGCGCCGTCGCCGAGGCGGCCGAGCCAGAACACGTCGGCCGCGGAGTTGGCCACCTGTACGAGGTTCTGGGCCACCAGCGGCGCCGCGAGGACGAGCAGCGCGCGGGAGAGCCGCCCCTCGGTGATGTCGCCGGGATCGAGATCGAACATCCGGTATCGTACCCACATTAAGCAGGGGGAACAAATACCCATCGGAGCGGAAACAAAGTCCCAGGGCGGTCGAACGAACCGCACGCTTTTCACGAGTGCGACCCCAGTATCGGCCATGAGCAGCCGCAGGCGGAAACCCGACTGGCTCAAGAGCCAGCCGCCGACCGGGCAACGGTTCACCGACATCAAGCAGACGCTCCGGGACCGGGATCTCCACACCGTCTGCGAGGAAGCGAACTGCCCCAACATGGGCGAGTGCTGGTCCGGCCGGGACGGGCCGGGGACGGGCCCCGGCACCGCGACGTTCATGCTCATGGGCGAGCGCTGTTCGCGGGGCTGTAACTTCTGTGACGTGGCGACCGGCGGGATGGAGCCGCTGGACCCCGACGAGCCCGAAAACGTCGCCGAGGCGGTCGGCGAGATCGGGCTGGACTACGTCGTTCTCACCTCCGTCGACCGCGACGACTTAGCCGACGGCGGCGCCGCCCACTTCGCGGAGACGATCCGGGAGTGCAAGCAGCGCAACCCCGGCACGCTCGTCGAGGTCCTCATCCCGGACTTCGGCGGCGACGAGGAGGACGTACGAAAGATCATCGACGCCGAACCGGACGTGATCGCCCACAACGTCGAGACCGTCGAACGCCTCCAGTGGCCGGTCCGGGACCGCCGCGCGAACTACGAGCAGACTCTCGACGTGCTCGAACAGGTCGACCGGGAATCGGACATCTACACGAAGACGAGCCTGATGCTCGGCCTCGGCGAGTACGACCACGAGATCTACCGGACGCTCTCTGACCTGCGCAACGTCGGCGTCGACGTGGTGACGTTCGGGCAGTACCTCCAGCCCTCCCGCTCGCATCTCGACGTGTTCGAGTACGTCCACCCCGACGCGTTCGAGACGTGGCGGCAGGTCGCCGAGGAGGAGCTCGGCTTCCTCTACTGCGCCTCCGGCCCGATGGTTCGGTCGTCGTACAAGGCGGGGGAGCTGTTCGTCGACGCGCTCGTCCGCGACGGGAAGGACCCCGAGCGGGCACGTGAAGAGGCACGGGCGGCGGCAGGCGACTAGCCAGTCACGGCTCGCGACCACGGAGCCTGTTGCCGTGACTGTGTGATTAGCCAGTCACGGCTCGTGACCTGTCGCGCGACCGCGGACCTCGTTCTCGAACCGGGAGCGGTACTGCTCTGTCACCCGGAGGATCACGATCCTTCCCAAACGTTCGTCCAGTTTCTCGCGTGACACCGGCCATCGGTCGACCGGAACGGCGGTATTCGGGTGCGAAATGGGAAAACGTGAGAATATGCTCGACCTTCTCGAAAGAACACAACCGCGATCGGGTGATTTCTGCCCATAGTAAACCTTTTACGAAAGCACTATACCCCCGGCGAGGGAAAATCCGCCCTATGGAGAGGAGGGTCAAGCCGTGAGTACGATACAGCGCGATCCCGAGAACCGGGTACAGGTGCTCGACGAGGACGGCAACCTCGTGGGCGAACCCCCGGAGATCGACGAGGGGACGATGCTGGACATCTACCGGGACATGAAGCTCGCCCGGCACTTCGACGAGCGGGCGGTCAGCCTTCAGCGACAGGGGCGGATGGGGACGTATCCGCCGCTGTCGGGACAGGAGGGCGCCCAGATCGGCTCGGCGTACGCGCTGGCCGAGGACGACTGGATGGTGCCGTCCTACCGCGAACACGGCGCCGCGGTCGTGCGGGGCCTGCCGCTGAAGCAGACGCTGCTGTACTGGATGGGGTACGAGGCGGGCAACGACGTGCCCGAGGACACGAACGTCCTCCCCGTCGCGGTCCCCATCGCGAGCCAGATCCCCCACGCGGCGGGGCTGGCGTGGTCTTGGAAGCTGCAGGGCCACGACGACACCGCGGGTATCTGCTACTTCGGTGACGGCGCCACCAGCGAGGGTGACTTCCACGAGGGGCTGAACTTCGCCGGCGTCTACGACGTGCCGATGGTGTTCTTCTGTAACAACAATCAGTGGGCAATCTCGGTGCCCCGCGAGAAGCAGACCGCCTCCGAGACGCTCGCCCAGAAGGCCGACGCCTACGGCTTCGAGGGCGTACAGGTCGACGGGATGGACCCGCTGGCGGTCTACAAGGTCACGCAGGACGCCCTCGAAAAGGCCCGGGACCCCGACGAAGACCAGCTCCGGCCGACGATGATCGAGGCGGTCCAGTACCGCTTCGGCGCCCACACCACCGCGGACGACCCGACGGTGTACCGCGACGACGAGGAGGTCGAGCGCTGGAAAGCCAAGGACCCGATCCCGCGGCTGGAGGCGTACCTCCGGAGCGAGGACGTCCTCGACGACGAGAAAGTCGCCGAGATCGAGGAACAGGTCGAGCAGCGGGTCTCCGACGCGATCGACGAGGCCGAGTCCGAGCCCCGCCCCGAGCCCGAGGAGATGTTCGAACACGCCTACGCCGACCTCCCGCCGGCGCTGCAGGAACAGCGCGAGGAGTTCGTCGCGGCGGTCGACCGACACGGCAAGGACGCGTTCCTGGAGGAAGAATGAGCGAGACACAGAACCTCACGCTGGTGCAGGCGGTACGGGACGGTCTCGCGACCGAGATGGCGCTCGACGACGACGTGATCGCGCTCGGGCAGGACATCGGGAAGAACGGCGGCGTGTTCCGGGCCACGCAGGGGCTGCAGGAGGAGTTCGGCGACCAGCGCGTCGTCGACACGCCGCTGGCGGAGTCCGGCATCATCGGCAGCGCCGTCGGTCTCGCGACCGGCGGGATGAAGCCGGTGCCGGAGATCCAGTTCTCCGGGTTCATGTACCCCGGCTTCGACCAGATCGTCTCCCACATGGCCCGGTACCGCACCCGGAGCCGGTCTCGGTTCACGCTGCCGATGGTGCTGCGTGCACCCTACGGCGGCGGGATCCGCGCGCCGGAACACCACTCCGACTCGAAGGAGGCGTTCTACGCCCACGAGGCGGGGCTGAAGGTGGTCGTCCCCTCGACCCCCTACGACACGAAGGGGCTGCTGATCTCGGCGATCCGTGATCCCGACCCCGTCGTCTTCCTCGAACCGAAGCTCATCTACCGCGCGTTCCGCGAGGAGGTGCCCGAGGAGGAGTACGAGATCCCGCTCGGCGAGGCCGCCGTCCGCCGCGAGGGCTCGGACGTGTCGGTGTTCACCTACGGCGCGATGACCCGGCCGACGCTGGAAGCCGCGGAGAGCCTCGCCGAGGAGGGGATCGACGCCGAGGTCGTCGACCTGCGGACGGTGTCGCCGATGGACCGCGAAGCCATCGTCGAGTCGTTCAAGAAAACCGGCCGCGGCGTCGTCGTCCACGAGGCGCCCAAGTCGGGCGGCCTCGCCGGCGAGATCACCGCGCTCCTACAGGAGGAGGCGCTCGTCTATCAGGAGGCACCGATCAAGCGCGTCACCGGGTTCGACGTCCCCGTCCCGCTGTACGCGATGGAGGACTACTACCTGCCCAACGCCGCGAGAGTGGAAGACGGTATCCGTGAGACGGTGGAGTTCTAACCGATGACTGTCAAAGAGTTCAAGCTACCCGACGTCGGCGAAGGCGTCGCCGAGGGTGAGTTGGTCTCCTGGCAGGTGTCGCCCGGCGACACCGTCAGCGAGGGCGACATCGTCGCCGAGGTCGAGACGGACAAGGCGCTGGTCGAGGTGCCCTCCCGCTACGACGGCACCGTGAAGGAGCTGTTCGCCGAGGCGGGCGAGATGGTGCCCGTCGGCGACGTGATCATCTCCTTCGAGGTCGACGACGGCGTCGAGTCGGGCGACGCCGAGGCCGAGGCGCCCGACACCGAAGGTGAGCCCGGCGAATCGACCGACGAGGCCAAGACCGACACCGAGGAGGCTGCCGCAGCCGACACGCCCGACGGTCGCGTGTTCGCGCCGCCGGCGGCCCGGAAGCTGGCCCGCGAACTCGGCGTCGACATCACCGAGGTCGAGGGGACCGGTCCCGGCGGCCGCATCAGCGACGCCGACGTGCGTTCTCACGCCGAGAGCGCGGAGGAAGGCGGCGAAACCGCCGACGAGACGGCGGTAACGCCCGGCGAGGGCGACGCGCCCGAGGCGCCGACGGGCGCCGGCGCGAGCGAGACCGTCAGCGCGACGGCCGGCCCCCGGGCCGAACGCGAGACGACGCTCGCGGTGCCCGCGACCCGTGCGCTCGCCGAAGAGCTCGGCGTGGACATCCACGCGGTACCGACCGAGAAGACCCGCGACGGCGAGGCGTACGTCGAGAAGGAGGACGTGCAGGCGTTCGCCGAGCGGGAGGAAGACACCTCGGGCAGCGCCGAGGCGGAGGCGTCCGCCACCGCCGAGCCCGCCCGCGAGGAGACGGTCCCCTACCGCGGCGTTCGCCGGACGATCGGCGAACAGATGGCGACCTCGAAGTACACCGCGCCCCACGTCACCCACCACGACACCGCGGAGATCGACGAGCTCGTCGAGACCCGCGAGGAGCTCAAGAAGACCGCCGAGGAGAAAGGCACGCGCCTGACGTACATGGCGTTCGTCCTCAAGGCGGTCGTGGCCGGGCTGAAGGAGTACCCGATCCTCAACTCCGAGCTCGACGAGGAGGAGGGGGTCATCCGGCTGAAGAACTACTACAACATCGGCATCGCCGTCGCGACCGACGCCGGACTGATGGTGCCCGTCGTCGAGAACGTCGACGAGAAGGGGCTGCTCGAACTGGCCGACGAGGTGCAGGAGCTCGCGACGAAGGCCCGCGAGCGCTCGATCTCGCCCCAGGAGATGCAGGGCGGGACGTTCACGATCACGAACTTCGGCGCGTTCGGCGGCGAGTACGCCACGCCGATCATCAACTACCCCGAGACCGCGATTCTCGGCCTCGGCGCGATCGAACAGCGGCCGGTCGTCGAGGACAGCGAGGTCGTCGCAGCGCACACGCTGCCGCTCTCGCTGGCGATCGACCACCGGGTCATCGACGGCGCGGAGGCCGCACAGTTCACGAACACCGTGAAGGAATATCTGGCCGAGCCGACCAAGCTACTACTCTAAACAATGGTTGTCGGAGACGTTACGACGGGAACGGAGGTACTGGTGATCGGCGCGGGGCCGGGCGGCTACGTCGCCGCCATCCGCGCCGCACAGAACGGGCTGGACACGACGCTCGTGGACCGGGACGCGTACGGGGGGACCTGCCTCAACTACGGCTGCATCCCCTCGAAGGCGCTGATCAGCGCCACGGACGTGGCCCACGACGCTCGCAACGCGACGGAGATGGGCGTCCACGCCGATCCGGTGATCCACACCGACGAGATGCAGGAGTGGAAGGAGGGCGTCGTCGACCAGCTCACCGGCGGCGTCGAGAAGCTCTGTAAGGCCAACGGCGTGAACCTGATCGAGGGCGAGGCGACGTTCGTCGACGACTCCACCGCCCGGATCGCCCACGGCGGCGACGGGCAGGGCTCGGAGTCGATCGACTTCGAGCACGCGATCGTCGCGACGGGCTCGCGACCGATTCAGGTGCCCGGCTTCGAGTTCGAGCACGACCCGATCTGGTCCTCGCGGGACGCTCTCGACGTCGAGGAGCCCCCGGAGGACCTGCTCGTCGTCGGCGCGGGCTACATCGGGATGGAGCTCTCGACGGTGTTCGCGAAGATGGGCGTCGACGTGACCGTCGTCGAGATGCTCGACGGCATCCTGCCCGGCTACGAGGACGACGTGAGCCGGCCGGTGAAACAGCGCGCCGACGAGCTCGGCATCGAGTTCAACTTCGGCGAGGCCGCCAGCGAGTGGGAGGAGACCGGCGAGGGCGTCGTCGTCACCACCGAGGACGAGGACGGCGAGGAGTCGACCTACGACGCCGAGAAGGTGCTCGTCGCGGTCGGTCGCCAGCCCGTCTCGGACAGCCTCGACCCCGAGGCCGCGGGCGTCGAGGTCGGCGAGAACGGGTTCATCCACACCGACGATCAGGCCCGGACCAACGTGGACAACATCTTCGCGGTCGGCGACGTGGCCGGCGAGCCGATGCTGGCCCACAAAGCGAGCAAGGAGGGCATCGTCGCCGCGGAAGTGATCGCCGGCGAGCCCGCCGCGCTCGACCAGCAGGCGATCCCGGCGGCCGTGTTCACGGACCCCGAAATCGCGACGGTCGGAATGACCGAGGCGGAGGCCGAAGAGGCCGGCTTCACGCCGAAGGTCGGCGAGTTCCCGTTCCGCGCTTCCGGGCGCGCGCTCTCGACGGGTGAGAGCGACGGGTTCGTCCGCATCGTCGCCGAGGCGGAGGCCGGCTTCGTCCTCGGTGCCCAGATCGTCGGGCCGGAAGCGAGTGAACTGATCGCCGAGTGCGCGCTCGCGATCGAGATGGGCGCGACACTGGAGGACGTGGCGTCGACGGTCCACACCCACCCGACGCTCGCGGAGGCCGTGATGGAAGCCGCCGAGAACGCCGACGATCAGGCGATCCACACGCTGAACCGGTAGGCCACGCGCCGCCGCTCCGTTTTCCGCCGCGAGGGCGATTATGCCGGGTTCACGCCCGGTTTCGAACCGGTTTCCATGTCCGCCAGCCGCAGGCCTTTCCGGCTGGAGCATGTTTCGAACCGTAATGAGTGACGAACACGGGAGCTTCTCCGAGATCCGTCAGTCGGTCGACGGCCACTCGATGAAGGGGCTCCTGCGCTACTGCGTTCCGTACTGGCCTCGCCTCACAGTGGGGCTGGTGGCTGCGTTCATCACGCGGTTCTCGCGGCTGGTGCCGCCGATCGTCGTCGCCGCGGCGATCGACCGCGTGATCGCCGGCGGGAGCGGAGCGAGCGGGCTGCTCACGCAGGCCGGGCTGCTGCCGGCGGGGCAGATCAGCGGCACCGCCGCCCGGACCGCCTTCCTCGAACAGCTGGTGGTCATCGCGGTCATGGCGTACGTGATCCGGTCGATCACGCGCTTTACCTCGCGATACCTGTTCATGTCCACCGCCCAGAAGGTCCAGCGGGACCTGCGCAACGACACGTACGACCACATCCAGCGGCTCTCGCTGGGGTTCTTCGCGAACCACCAGACCGGCGCGATGATGTCCGTGCTGAACCAGGACATCAACCGGCTGGAGCAGTTCCTGAACACTGAGATCCGGCAGGCGATCCGCGTGGTCGCGACCGTCGGCGGCATCGCGGCGGTGATGTACTACTACTCGCCGAAGCTGGCGCTGATCGCGCTCGCGCCGGTGCCGATCATCGGCCTCGCCTCCGGGCGCTTTCTCACGTGGATCGAGCCGAAGTACCGCGGGATCCGCGAGACGGTGTCGCGGCTGAACTCCCGGCTGGAGAACAACCTCGGCGGCGCGCGGGTGATCAAGACCTTCAACCGCTACGACTTCGAACTGGATCGCGTCGCCGACCAGAGCGAGACGTACCACGACGAGAAGGTGGGCGCGATCAAGATCCGCCGCGCTTTCTTCTCCTCGCTGCGGGTGATCACCGGCGTCGTGTTCGTGGCGCTACTCTGGGTCGCCGGCACGGACGTGATCCAGTACGGCGCGGGGGTCGGTCCCGCGCTCACCATCGGGACGCTCTCGCTGTTCTTCATGCTGCTGCGCCGGCTCTACTCGCCGATGCGCCGCGTCGGGAAGACCGCGAACAAGTACCAGCTCGCGAAATCCTCCTCCGAGCGCGTGTTCGGGATCCTCGGCCACGAGCCCGAGGTGACGACGCCGGCGGACGCGTACGTCCCCGAGAGCGTCGAGGGTCGCGTCGAGTTCGACGACGTGACGTTCGGCTACGAGGCGGACGAGACGGTCCTGAACGGGATCGATCTCGACGTGGCGGCGGGCGAGACGGTCGGCCTCGCCGGCACCACGGGCGCTGGGAAGTCGACGCTGCTGAAGCTGCTTCCGCGGTTCTACGATACGGACGACGGCGCAGTCCGGGTCGACGGCGTCGACGTGCGCGAGTGGGACCTGCCCGCGCTCCGCGAGCACGTCGGGATCGTCGAGCAGAACCCCTACATGTTCTCGGGGACCGCCGAGGAGAACATCGCTTACGGCGACCTCTCGGTGCTCTCCGGGGAGGACGAGGGGGTGAGCGAGGCGGTCGTCGAGGCCGCCAAGGCCGCGGAGGCCCACCAGTTCATCACCGAGCTGCCGGAGGGGTACGACACCGAGATCGGCGAGCGCGGCGTGAAGCTCTCGGGCGGGCAGCGCCAGCGGCTCGCGATCGCCCGCGCGCTGCTGAACGATCCGGAGATCGTCATTCTGGACGAGGCGACCTCCGACGTGGACACCGAGACGGAGGAACAGATCCAGCAGAGCCTCGACCGATTGACCGAGGACCGGACCGCGTTCGTGATCGCCCACCGGCTGTCGACGATCAAGGACGCCGACCGGATCGTGGTGATGGAGCACGGGCAGGTCGCCGAGAGCGGGAGCCACGACGAGCTGCTGCGGGAGGACGGCGACTACGCGAGCCTCTGGGCGATGCAGGCCGGCAGCGAGGACACCGAGGCGGTGGCCGCCGCGGACGACTGAGCCGCCGCTGTTCGGCGTGAAGTCGGAGTCGAAGGGGGATCCGCCGCAGAAACCGAGCGTCGATTACGCGTCGGACTGCTCGCCGCCGCCGAGGTAGTCGCCGAGCGAGCTACCGAGGTCGTCGATGGAATCGTTCAGGAACGACTCGATGCGGTCGTGGATGCCGTCGACGTGGTCAGGCACCACGTCGGGGAGGCCGCCGCTCGGGCCGATCTCGTCCGGGCGGTCCTCGGCGTCGGCGTCGTCGGCCGTACTGTTCGCCTGCTCGCCGGGTGCGGCGGCACCGACCGCGACCGTGCCGGCCAGCAGGAGCATCGCTGCCATCGTGAACGCGACGATCTTGTTCGCTCTCATTGCGTCCCCCGCTTGGCCGGGGAGGGGGATAAGGGGTGACGGCCGCGAAGCCCGGTTTCGGCAGTTTTGACGGGTCTAAGCCCGATTTAACTCGGATGAACCTTGGTTCGCCGGCGCGCCGCCGGGTTCGGAGAGGGGAGCGTCGAGGAGCGGGCGTCGCGTGTGCGTGTGTACACCCTTCGGAACCGCTTTGAACCCGGACACTCCACCACCAGTTGAATGAAGGTCTTCGGCTCCAGCGGCACCCGGGGGGTGGCCGGCGAACAGCTCACCGCCGAGTTCGTCCTGCGGGTCGCCAAGGCCGCCGGCACCGTCTGGGACGCCGACCGCGCAGCGATCGCTCGCGACACGCGAACCACCGGCGAACTGTTCGCCAACGCCGCCGACGCCGGCCTCACCGCCGTCGGGGTCGACGCCGACCGCCTCGGCGTGCTCCCCACGCCCGCGGCCGTCCGCTACGCCGAGGTCGAGGAAGTGCCGGCCGTCGTCGTCACCGCCTCCCATAACCCTCCGGAGTACAACGGGATCAAGCTCGTCGGCGCCGACGGCGTCGAGCTCCCCGTCGCCGAACTCGAACGCGTCGAGGACTGCCTGCTCGGCGAGACGTTCGAGGAGGCCGGCTGGGACGGCACCGGCAGTTCCCGAACGATCGACGGCGTCGCCGACGACTACGTCGACGACCTGCTCGCGAACGTGGACCGTGAAGCGATCGCCGACGCCGACCTCACCGTCGCGCTCGACCCCGGCCACGGCGCGGGCGCGCTCACCAGCCCCGACTTTTTCCGCCGGCTGGGCTGTGACGTGGTGACCGTCAACGGCCAGCCCGACGGCCACTTCCCGGGCCGCGACCCCGAGCCAGTCGCGGAGAACCTCGACGATCTCGGCCGGCTCGTCCGGGCGAACGACGCCGACGTGGGGGTCGCCCACGACGGCGACGCCGACCGCGCGATCTTCTTCGACGAGGCCGGCGAGTACATCGAGGGCGACGCCTCGCTCGCGGCGCTGGCGGCCGAAGCCCTGGAGCCGGGCGACGCCACCGTCGCCGCCGTGAACGTCTCCCAACGGCTCGTCGACGTTTGCGACGACGTCGGCGCCGACCTCGAACTCACCCCGATCGGCGCGACGAACATCATCACGCGGATCCAGGAGTTGCAGGCCGACGGTCGGCAGGTTCCGATCTCGGGTGAGGGCAACGGTGGGATCTTCTTCCCGAACTACCGGCTGGTCCGGGACGGCGCGTTCATCGCTGCGAAGTTCCTCGAACTGCTCGCGACCACCGGCGACAGCCCGAGCGAGGTCGTCGCACCGTACACCGCCTACGAGAACGTCCGGCGCAACCTCGCGTACGACGAGGAGTCCGAACTCAGCGCGATGCTCGACGCCGCCGAGCGCTACGCCGAGGCGGCCGACGTGGAAGCGAGCACCGTCGACGGCTACCGCCTCGACTACGGCGACGCGTGGGTGCTGGTCCGACCCTCCGGCACCGAGCCCAAGGTCCGGATCTACGCCGAGGCTCGCGACCGACAGCGCGCGGTCGACCTCGTCGACGCCGTCGAAGCGGATCTCGCGGCGGCGGTCGAAAACTGATCGCCCGGCGGTCGATCCCCGGTCTCAGTTCTCCAACGCCTGCTCCAGCCGCTCGCGCTCCTCGCGCAGTCGCTCGGCTTCGGCCTCGATCTCGCCGTTCCGGAGCGCCTCGCGCTGTTGTTCGGTGAGTTCCGTCTCGGCGACGACTGCGTCACGGAGCCGGTCGTAGTCGTCCCGTCGCGCGAGATCCCGAAGGTTCCGGGCGAGCGCGACCGTTTCCTCGTCGGCGAAGCGACCGACGACCGACACCAGTTCGCTTGCGAGGTGGCGCAGTTCGTCCGCGGGCGGCGGCGAGCCCACCGTCAGCGGCTCCGGCCCGATGCGGTCGAGGTACGTGCGGTGGACCGGGACGGTGGTCTCGAACGCGGTCGGGTCCTCGACGTAGTGGGAGAGCTTCGATCCCGAGTACTCCGCGTAGGAGAGCAGCGTCGACAGCGGCTCCTCGCCCGCGGGGTGGCTCCGCACGTAGTCGAGCAGGTCGGGCGGCGGGCGCTGGTAGTCGATCAGCGGGTAGTGTTTCGTGGTCTCGATCAGTTCGAGCAGCTCCCGGACCGGCGCCTCCCGGACGTACGCGTCGAACGCCTCGCGAACCGCGTCGTCGTAGCGCTCGATCGGCTCGGTCAGCTCCTCGGTCGGCGCCGAGAGATCCGCGTCGCCCAGCCGTCGCAGTTCCGCGAGCTCGTCCAGCCGGCGCTCGATCGCCGACAGCCGCTCGCTCACGGCGCGCTCGGCGTCGTCGACGCGCTGCCGGGCGGCCTCGCGGCGGTCGAGCAGGTCGGCGATCTGGCCGGCCTCGCTGATCGCCTCGCGGGCGCGCCGGAAGTCGCTCTCGGAGATCGTGCGCTGGTCGACCGCCTCGTTGGCTTCTTCGAACCCCTCGCGTTCGGGGAGCTCCTCGGGGAGCCCCTCGACCAGTTCGGCGAACTGGCTCTGGAACTCCAGATACGCCTCGAAGTCGCCCGTGCCGGTCGCCGAGTCCTCGTAGCGATCGAACAGCCGGGTCGCCTCGCTCACCGCGTCGGCGACCGACTGGACCGACGCCTCGCCGTAGCGTTCGATCTCCGCGGCGATCGCCTCGCGCTCCTCGCGGGCGTCGCGGAGTTCGGCGACGAGGTCGTCGGCGCTCGGGCTCTCGGGGACCGGCTCGTCGGCGACGCTCATTCGTAGGCGTCGTCGGGGTCGAACACTCGTTCGCCCGTCGTTTCCACCTGCACGGTCTCGCCGTCCTCGGTCTCCTGGACGGAGCGGTGGAAGCAGGAGCGGTAGCCGGTGTGGCAGGCGCCGCCGTCCTGTTCGACCTCGTACAGCAGCGTGTCGGCGTCACAGTCGACGCGCACGTCCACCACCGACTGGGTGTTGCCGCTGGTCGCGCCTTTCTCCCAGAGCTCGTCCCGGGAGCGGGAGTAGTAGTGGGCACGCCCCGTATCGACAGTGCGTCTGAGCGCCTCTGGAGAGACGTACGCGAGCATCAACACCTCGCCGGAGTCGGAATCCTGTGCCACCGCGGGGACCAGCGCGTCGTCGCCGAAGTCGATATCGACCGCCGAGAGGTCGGCCATACGCCACGGTTGGCCCTCGGGGGTAAAGAGTGCGCGGGCGACGCCCACAGAGTCTTGACGGTGGCCACGAACCGTGGAGTGTGACGGACGATCGATCGGACCCGGTGCGGACCCGACCGGAGCTCGGCGACAGCCTCGACGATCGGATCCTCGCGTTCAGCCAGCGACTCATCCGCTACACCGAGGTCGTCGCCGCCGTGGTGCTGGGGGTGCTGTTCGCGATCGGCGTGTTCGACCTCGCGCTCCAGATCGTCCAGAGCGCCGCCTCGGGTTCTATCACCGACCCGCTGGTCGTCGTCGGCTTCATCGACACGGCGCTGTTGCTGCTGATCATCGTCGAGGTGTACCACACCGTCGTCGCCTACACGCAGGAGTCCGACACCCGGCGGATCGTCCGGCTCGTGCTCTACACCGGCGTGATCGCGATGGTGCGGAAGGCGATCATCTTCCGGACCGGCGAGTACGCCACCGAGGGGGACGCGCTGCTGGCCGCGGCGGCGTACACGCTGCTCATCCTCGGCCTCGCCGCGCTGCTGGTCGTCGAACGCCGCCGGTGATCAGGCCAGCCCGACCGCGGTCAACAGCCCGTACAGTAGGTCGCCGTAGGTCAGCCCGAGCAGCAGCCCGACAAACATCGGGACGAGGAACGGCAGCCCCGGCGAGAGCCACACCTCGTCCTCCCGGGTGACGGTTTCCAGCCCTTCTCGGAGCGTCTCGGCGTCGGTGCCGTACGCCGAGCCGTCGAGCTCGTCGAGGAAACGCTCGGCGGCCCACGGATCGTCGGACGCTGTGTTCGCATCAGGATCATCGCTTCCTGTCGCCGGCCCGTGTTCGACGGCCGTCTCGTCGACGGCGCCGTCGGTCGGATCGAACGTCTCGCCGACGCGCTCGGGGTCGCGGTAGCGGGCGGGGGTCGCGCCGAGTTCCGCGAGCGCGAGCCCGCGCCAGCGGAGGTACATCCGGAGCGCGTCGACGTCTAACCCCGAGCGAGTGAAGCCCGACTGATCCTCGAACAGCCGGCCGTGGTGGTGCAGGAGATCGTCGACCGGCACAACCCGGGCGAGGAACATCGCCGGGCCGATCCGGCCCGCGAGCGCGTTCCGGGCCGCCAGCGCAAGCGGGAACAGCGCGCCGACGAGTACGGTGTTGGTCAGCACCGTCAGCGAGAACACGCCGACGAGGGTCGGCTCGGCGGGGAGCACCGGCGGGAGGGAGACGCCGAACAGCGTCGCCGGCAGGTAGTACGCGGGGTAGGTCGGGAAGAGGACGGCCAGCGCCATCAGCGCCTTCGCGTCGGCGCCGCCGAAGCCCCCGATCCGCCAGAACACGTACGACAGCGGGACGACCAGCCCCACGCTCACCGCGACGCGGAACAGTTCGAGGCGGGCGTAGCGGCCGGCAAACGGCGCCGCCCGGACCAGATCGGCCACCAGTAGCACCGCGCCGAGGCCGCCGAGGACGTACCAGACCCAGTTGGGGACCCGGCGGGTGCGGATGTCGCGTAGCGCCGCCCAGCCCAGCAGCGGCACCGCGAGCAGGCGCGCGAGGTCGCCCGGCGAGGCGAGGGTTCCCAGCGAGTCCAGCATACCCCCGAACCCAGCGGCGACGGGCAAAGCGTTTGGGGAACGCGGGCGGGCCGGCGCGGCGAGACCGGCTCCGGAGGAGGTAGCCTTATTACCACTCGTCAGAACGTTACCGTATGTCGACACGTTCGATTCGCGGAACGATCAGCGGACTGGGGAGCCGGGCGAACCCCGCGTTCGCGGGCGGCGTCGTCGCGATCTCGATTCTCGCGACGGCGTACGTGACCTCGGGGATGGCCTCGATCGAGATGCACACGTACGTCCACGTGATGGCGGGGCTGCTGTGGACCGGGACGGACCTGTTCATGGGCGCGGTGCTCGGACCGGCGATCGGCGGGCTGGACGAAGAGGAGAGCGCCGCGGTGTTCACGCGGCTGACGCCGAAGACGACCTTTTTCCTGCCCGCGATGGCGCTCGTAACGATCGCCGGCGGGATCACGCTGGCCCAGCGGCTCGGCTACTTCCCCAACAGCGAGCCGTGGCTCGCGCTGTTCACCGCCGCGAACCTGCTGCCGGCGCTGCTGCTCGCGGGCTGGCGGCTGGACGTCTTCGACGACCGGCGCTGGCAGGCGCTGTTCGGGCTCTCGGCGGTCGGTTCGCTCGCGTGGGTCGCGACGACGATCGGCGGGCTGGAGGAGATTCCGCTGCTCGTCGCGCTCTCGCTGGGGATCGTGACGCTGCTGTCAGTGCAGGGCTTTGGCTTCCTGCTGCCCGGCGAGATCCGGATGTACGCCCAGATCACCTCCGCGGAGCCGGACACGGGCGTCATCTCCCGGATCGGCGCGCGGAACGCGAAGCTCGGCGGAGTGCAGGGGCTGCTGCAGCTGGTGCTGATCGGGGTGATGGTGCTGCTGCGGTGGGGCGGGGCCTAGGCGTCGAGGTCGTCGATGAGCCCCTGAAGCTGCCGGACGTGCTCCTCGAACAGCGTCTCGCCCGCCTCGGTGAGGACCGCGGTCGTCCGGGGGCGTTTATCGACGAACTCCTTGCGGATCTCGACGGCGTCCTCGTCCTCCATGCGCCCGAGGTGGCTGGAGAGGTTCCCCTCGGTCAGGTCGAGCTCGTCGGTCAGCTCGGTGAACGTCGACTCGCCGTGCCGGTAGAGGTAGGCGAATATCTCGAGCCGCGTCGGCTGGTGAACGAGTTTGTCGAGATCCATCTACGATGCGGTCAACACCCAGTAGGAGGCGACGGCGTAAACCAGATACGTTCCGCCGTACGCCGCGAACCCCCACTCGTGGAGCGGTTCGACGTTCGCGATCGCGATCCCGAGCGCGATCATCAGGACGCCTCCGATTTGGAACGCCCGCCGGTCACGGCTGCGGATGCGGTGGGCCTTCAGCGTCTCGCCGGCGACGAGGTAGCCCAGCCCGAGCATCACCAACACGAGCGCGAGGACGAACGCCGCCTCCGCGAGGTAGCCCAGCTCCGGGAGGAACGGGGCGGCGACGAACTGGACCGCGAACGTCCCGGCGTAGACGACCAGTATCAGGAAGCCGACGTTCGGCGTTCCCTCCCCCGGCGCCCACGAGTAGCCGCCGAAGCGCCAGTACAGCAGCGCGCCGAAGCCGCCGAACAGCCCGAGCCAGATCACGAGGAACCAGATCCCGGGCAGGCGTTCGAGCACGACGTACTGGGAGAGCGCACAGCCGAGCGCGACGACGGCGCCGAAGCCGAGCCACTGCTCGGGCGCGCTCTCGTAGCGTTCGGCGATCCCCATCGCATCCTTGATCCGGTCCAAGTCGCGCTGGAGCTCCGAGGGGTCGACGTCCTCACTCATCGTCCGCCCCCGTGTGGACGTAGTAGTTGAACGCGTCGGTGTAGCTGGGCTCGACGCGCTCGACGGTCGTACCGTCGGGCGCGGCCGCCCGCAGATCCGCGAGGGTCGCCCCCGCGGCGAGGAACCCACGGCGCTCGTCGCCGTGGTGGAACAGCCGGCCGTCGACGACATGGGGCTCGAACGGGTCGGTCTCGGGGCCGCCGCCGACGATCCGGACCGTCTCGGGAACGCCATCGAGCAGCGCGTCCGGCGCGCCGACGGCGCTGACGCCGTCCCCGGTCACGAACGCGATCCGGTCGGCGAACGCCGCGTCGACCGGGCGGTGGCTGGTCGCGACGACGGTGCCGCCGGCCGCGACGCGGTCGCGGATCGCGCGGTGGAACGTCTGGACCATCGAGAGGTCCACCCCGGCAGTGGGCTCGTCGAGGAAGTACAGCGGCGCGTCGACGGCGAGCGCCAGCGCGAGTTCGAGCTTCCGCCGCATCCCCTCGGAGTAGTGTTCCGTTCGCTTGTCGAGCTCGTCGGCGAGGCCGAACGCGTCGACCAGCTCGCGCCAGCGGTCCGTGAACTCGGGGTGGAGCCCCGCGTAGAACTCGGCGGTCTCCCGGCCGGAGAGCCCGTCGACGCTCGCGCCGCCCTGCAGCAGCAGCGAGAGGTTCCGGCCGCCGCCGTCGGCGACCGGCTCGCCGAACAGCCGAATGTCACCGGCCGTCGGCTCGACGCTGCCCGCGAGACAGGACAGGAGCACGGTCTTCCCGGTGCCGTTGGGACCCATCAGGAGAAGCGCCTCGTTCTCTCGAACCGTGAGGTCGACGCCGTCTAAGATCCCGTCGTCGCCGAACGCCTTGCGGACGTTGCGGGCCCGCACCGCCGGGGTAGCGTCCTCGCTGTCGGCGCTCATTGGATCTCACCTCGGTAGAGCGAGCGGCGCGTCACGAGAACCGCGATCCCGATACCGGCGGCGGCGTAGGCACCGAGCAGCGCGAGATACCGCGGCGCCGTCGGCGCCGCCGGCTCGGCCAACCCAGCGGCCGCCCAGTCGCCGACGGGGACGAGGTGGGACACCGCGAGCCGGGTCGCCAGCCCGTTGGGGACGTAGTTCACGAACTCCGCGGACGACGCCACGAGCCCGGGCTGGACGCCGTTGTAGCCGGTGAGGAAGAAGGCGAGCAGCACCAGCGTGATCGTGATGATGCTCGCGAACTTCGGCTCGGGCACCGCGGCGACGAGCACGACAGCGATGCTCGCCGCGAACAGCCCCATCGCGAGCAGTCCGAGGAGGACGACGGGGATCGAGAGGAGCGACCGCAGTTCGAACGTCGCGCCCGTGGCGACGCCGACGCCGAGCACCACGGCAACGGCGACGGCCGCGAACGCGTAGGCGGCGAGGAAGCGCCCGAAGAAGTCCGCGCCCGGGGAGACGGGCAGTGCGCGGAACTGGGCGTAGCGGCCGCCCTCCACGTCGTCGACCAGCGACTGCGAGAACGTGTTGAGAAACACCACCAGCGCCGCGAACGTCCCGTAGGAGACAGCGTTGGTTGCCTTCACGATCCCTGCGGCCTCCGCGGGCATCGAGGCGCTGTCGATCAGCAGGTACACCGTGAGGAGGTAGAACAGCGCCGGGAACGCCACCGCCCAGAAGACGACGGCGCCGTTGCGCCGGAGCGTCCGCAGCGCCCGCGTCGCGAACGCGCCGGTCTGTTCGACGAACCGCCCCGGGGACGGGGAGCGGCGAGTGTCAACGCTCATACCTGCTGCTGGGACCCGAGGTCACAAATAGCTTTGCACCTCAACTGAGTTTGTAGCGCAAAGTATACAGTTAGATAGTCGTCACTTACGGCCATGGGTGCGAAACGCAGTGGCACGAAACCGGGCGACAGCGCCAGCGTGCTGATCGTCGGCGGCGGCCTCGCCGGCCTCACGCTCGCGAACTACCTCGCGCGGCAGGGTCGCGAGCCCCTGATCGTCGAGCGGGCCGACGAGTGGCGCGACGGAGGGTACGGGATCGGGCTCTGGACCGACGGGATCGCCGTGCTCGACGAACTCGGTCGGCTCGACGCGGTCCGGGAGCGGGCGGCCGACCCCGAGACGGTCGCGGTTCGATCGGGCGATCGCGGGTCGTTGGCTCGGGCGACGATCCCCGACGATGAGACGCTACTGCTGGCCGTCCACCGCGGCGACCTCCACGCCGCGCTCCGGGCGCCGGTCCCCGAGGAGCAGGTGCGCATGGGCACGTCGCCCGAACGGATCGACGAGCAGGCAGACGGCGTCGAGGTGACGTTCGACGACGGCAGCAGCGGGACGTTCGACCTCGTGATCGGCGCCGACGGCGTCGGCTCGACGGTCCGAGAGCAGTGTTTCACCGACTGGCGGCTCCACGAACGGGACACGTACGTCTGGTCGCTGTGGGCGCCACAGGACGTACGCCTCGGGAGCGATATGGTGAGCGTCTGGGGGCCGGGCAGCGAGGGGTTCGTCGCCCGGGTCGGGGAGCGGATGGGATTCAACCTCGCCGCGCGCCTCGACGCCCCGCCGGATTCCCCCGGGGAGGAACTCCGCCGGCAGGCGGCGAGGATCGGCTGGAAGCTGCCGGAGCTGCTCGACGGCACCGACGACCCGTTCTTCGACCGCGTGCGCGAGGTTGACTGTGCGTCGTGGCACACCGACCGGGTGGCGCTGCTCGGCGACGCCGCGCACGCGGTCCACCCGATATCGGGGATGGGCGCCTCGCTCGCGCTCCGGGACGCCCGGGTGCTCGCACAGGAGCTCGCGACGGGCGATCCGCCGGGTGCACTCGCCGCGTTCGAGCAGCGACGGCGGGACGACGTGAGACGCGTGAAACGGGCGGCCCGCTTCGAGTCGGCGGCGACGTTCGTCGAGTCGTCGACGCTCCGGCGATTCCGGGACGGGCTGGTCGAACACACGCCGCTGTTCGAGTGGTTCCTACGGCGGCGGAGCGTGGAAAGCTGACGGCGGGTGGGGTACTACCCGGCTCCCGCATCCAGTCTCCGAAAAAGACGCGCTCGACGACGGACGGCCGCGATCAGATGACGCGGTTCTGGAGGTAGTCGAGGTGCTTGGCGTTGTAGACGATCTTGACCTCGTCGGTGGCGGGCGAACCGATACAGGTCAGGCGGACGTTCTTCTCCTCGACCTCCTCGTCGCTGAGGATCTGCTGCATGTCCATGTCGATCTCGCCCTCCTTCGCGATGGCGGCGCAGTTCGCACACGCGCCGGCGCGGCAGGAGAACGGCCAGTCGTACCCCTGGGCCTCGGCGGCCTCGAGGATGTACTCGCCCTGGTTCACTTCGAGCGTGCCGTAGTCCTCGTCGTCGAGGCCCGCGTCGGCAGCCTGCTCGAACAGGTCGTCGTCATCCATCGACCAGCCGTGGTCGTCAAGCACTTCGTAGTTGAGGTATTCGACGGTTGGCATCACCCTTGGTTTCTCCTGCCTCCGTATAGGGTCTTGTGGTTCTCAGCGGAAATTCGGGGGTTTGAGCGCTTTAGGCCGCCCGAAAACGCCCAAATCCCTTTTCACGGTCGCGACCGAAGCTCGGGGGTTCAGCCCCGGAGGCGGAAGCGATCGACCGCTTCGCGGTGTTCGCGATCCCACGTCAGCGCGCGCTCGGCGGTCCACTCGACGGGCTCGATCTCGCGCTCGGCGACGCGCTCGGCGTCGGCGACGCTGCCCCCGCGGGCGAGCGTGACGTGCGGGACGTAGTTCTCTCCCTCCAGCGCGTCGACGACGGGAAACTTCCGGCAGAGCCGGCGGTGGAGCTGTTCGATCCCCTCGCTCTCGACGGCGAGGTACACGACCGGCCCGCGACCGTCCGGCGGATCGGCGAAGTAGTCGATGCCGTCGATCCGGACGGGGAACGGTCTGGTCTCGTCGAGCACGCGGCGGAGGCGTTCCCGAACGCCCCCGCGGCCAGCGCGCCACGTGTCGGCCTCGATCCGCTTGACGACGAGCGTGTGGCGCTCGCGCACCTGCTCGAAGGGGGTGAGTCTCGGGTGGAGGCGGTCGGCGAGGCGTTCGACCGCCGGTGGAACGCGAAGGTTCACCGGCGGACGAGAGCGGCGCTGTGGGTTCGACGGCTCACGGGACAAGCTGAGCGGTCGGCGGTAAAAAGCACGTCGTCGGCGGGGGCGTCTCGGCCGGCGGCGTCGGGGTGCCGGGGAGTCAGATCCGGTCGAGTAGCCAGAGGATCACCAGTACGACGATCACGATGCCGAGGATGTCCGGGAGGAGGCCGAGCAGGCCGGTGAACAGCTGGAGCACTTCGCCCAGCAGTTCGATAGCCAGCCAGGCCACCACCAACACCAGTATCAGCTTCAGCAGGTCCTCCGCTTCGAGCTTGCCTCGCGTGTTCATACGGCGTAGCTCGTCGGGGGGTGGGCAAAAGGGCTGTGGCCGTTTCGGAGCCGTCGAGCCGCCAGCGGCGAGGTTCGTCGTGTGGGTGCCGGACGACAACGCCTTTACTCCGTGCCGTCTCACGTTCGAGCGAATGGATCGACGGACGGTCGTGACGGTCGCGCTGGCGCTGCTGCTCGTCGGCTCGGGAGTCGGCGCCGCCGCGGAGTTCCCCGGACTCCAGACCGGCGACGTCGAGAGCGATACGGTCGTGCTCGAAGCCGCGATCGAGGCGGACGGCGACGCCCGGTGGACGATCGAGTACCGGGTGGCACTCGACGACCAGAACACTACCGAGGCGTTCGAGAGCCTCCAGCGCGACATCGAGCAGAACACCAGCGACTACCGCGACCAGTTCGCGTCGCGGATGCGATCGACGGTCTCGACGGCGGAGAACGCCACCGGCCGGGAGATGGCCGTCGAGAACGTCAGCGTCGAGTCGACCACCAGCCCGCTCAGCGGCGAGTACGGGATCGTCCGCTACGGGTTCGACTGGGTCGGGTTCGCCGACGTCTCCGACGATCAGCTCGCGACCGGCGAGGTGCTGGCGGGGCTGTTCCTCGACGCAGACACGGAGCTCACGATCAGGTGGCCCGAGGGGTACGTGGTCTCTCTCGTCGAGCCGGAGCCTGACCGCGAGGGAGAGCGCTCGATGACGTGGACGGGGCCCAGAGAGTTCGACATCGGGCAGCCGCGGGTCGTCCTCCGGACCCGGAACTCGGCGCCGCCGTGGGGGCCGCTGGTCGGCATCGCGCTGTTCGGAGCCGCCGGGGTGCTGTGGTACTACCGCCGGCGACAGGCCGGCCGATCGGAGCCAGCAGACGGGGAGGAGCCGCTCGTCGGGGCCGAGCCCGATCGAGGAGGTGACGACCCCGGACCGGCGCCCGAGCAGGACACGGCGGCCGACGACGGGACGGCGCCCGAGACGGAGGCGGGGACATCCGCCGCGGGCGTCGCCGACGCGGGAGGCGGCGACGACACCCCCGAGGAGCTGCTCAGTCCGGAGGAGCGTGTCCTCCGCCTGCTCGAAGCCAACGGCGGGCGGATGAAACAGAAGACAGTCACCGAGGAACTCGACTGGAGCGCCGCTCGGACCAGTCAGGTGGTCGGCGACCTGCGCGACGACGGGAAGGTGGAGTCGTTCCGCCTCGGCCGCGAGAACGTGCTGAAGTTCCCCGAGGACGAAGAGTGATCGCCTGCCGTCGGTGGATTAAACTCGGTTAATCGGAGTGAACCCGGGTGGAGGGAGTTGACGGTTTTTACCGATGGGTCGCTATCAGTCGACTGTGAACCGAATCGTCGCCGTCACCGTCGCGCTGCTCGTGCTCGTCGGGAGCGGCCCGGTAGCCGCCGCATTCGCCGGCGGCGCCCAGACGACCGACACCGGCGACGGGTCGGAGCCCGGCGCCGTCTTCGCGGGGGTCGTCGGCGTCCAAGGCGCCGAGGTGGACAACGAGATCGACCGCCGGGCGTTCGCCCAGCAGTTCGCGGCGGCGTCCTCGAACGACTCCAAGGCGTCGGTCGTCGCCGAGCAGAGCCGCCAGCTCCGCGACCGACTCGACGAACTCGAAGCGGAGAAAGCCCGCCTCGAACGCGCTCACGAGAACGGGAGCATCGGCGAGGGTGAGTACCGCGCCCGCCTCGCGACGCTCGCCGCCCAGATCCGAGCAGTCGAGCGCCAAGCCAACCGAACCGCGACCAACGCGGCGTCGCTCCCCGAGCCGGCGCTCCGGGAGCACGGCGCGAACGTGAGCGAGGTGCGCTCGATCGCCCGGCAGGCCAACCGCACCGGCGGCGGCGAGGTCGCCGAGGCCGCCCGCCAGATCGCCGGCGAAGGGGTCGGGAACGGGCTCGGCCCGCCCGAGAACGCCGGGCCGCCGGAGAACGCGGGACCACCCGATGACGCCGGGCCGCCGAATGGAACTGACTCGCCCGGCGAGGATACCGAGCCCGGACCGCCCGACGACGCCGGGCCCGGCGCGGCGAACGGAACGCAGAACGGCTCGGACGCCGGGAACCGGACCGGCGGCCAGTCGAGCGGTGGCGGCGCCGAGGCGGGCTCGAACGGCGACGGGAGCGACGACAGGAACACCCCCGACGAGCGGACCGGTGGGGACGACGCGCGCGACGCCCGGGAACGGGACGGCGGCGAGAACAGTGCCGAGGAAGCCGACGAGGACAGCAGCGAGAACGCCGGCGACGGTGCCGGCGAGGGCGACAGCGGCGAAGCCGGGAAAGGCGACGAAGCCGACGACGGAACCGAGACGGCGACGCCCACGGCGACCTCGTAGGTGTCGGTCCGGGGCGGCGGCTCAGAACTCCGCGTCCGGCTCGGGCGCGACGCCCTCCTCGCCCCCGTCGAGGTCGAACTCTTCTCTGAGCTCCCTGATCCGGTCGCGGATGTCCGCCGCGAGTTCGAACTCCAAGTTGTCGGCGGCGGTCTCCATGCGCTCCTCTAACTGCTCGATCTGCCGGGCGGCGTCGTCGGCGTCGCCGATGTCCGCGTTCGCGGCGCCCGAGGCGTCGGTTTTGCTCCCGGGGAGGTTCGTCTCGCCGATCTCCTTCTCGATCGTGGTCGGCTCGAACCCGTGTTCCTCGTTGTAGCGCTGCTGGATCGCCCGGCGACGGCGGGTCTCCTCGATCGCACTGGTCATCGCGTCGGTGCGCTCGTCGGCGTACAGCACCACCTCGCCGTTGACGTTCCGGGCCGCCCGGCCCATCGTCTGGACGAGCATCGTCTCCGAGCGCAGGAACCCCTCCTGATCGGCGTCGAGGATCGCGACGAGGCTCACTTCGGGGATGTCCAGCCCCTCGCGGAGGAGGTTGATCCCGACGAGCACGTCGATCTCGCCGAGTCGGAGCGAGCGGATGATCTCGTGGCGTTCGAGCGTGTCCGTCTCGTCGTGCATGTACGCGACGTTCACGCCCGCCTCTTCGAGGTACTCGGTGAGATCCTCGGCCATCCGCTTGGTGAGCGTGGTGACGAGCGTGCGCTCGTCGCGCTCGATGCGCTCGTCGATGCGCCCCATCAGGTCCTCGATCTGCCCCTCGGCGCTCGTGACCTCCACTGCGGGGTCGACGAGGTGGGTCGGGCGAACGATCTGTTCGACGATCTGGTCGGACTCCTCGCGCTCGTAGTCGCCGGGCGTCGCGGAGACGTACAGCGTCTCGTCGGTCTTTGCCTCGAACTCCTCGAACGTCAGCGGGCGGTTGTCGTAGGCGGTCGGGAGGCGGAACCCGTTCTCGACCAGCGAGTCCTTCCGCGATCTGTCGCCCTCGAACTGCCCGCGGATCTGCGGCAGCGTCTGGTGGGACTCGTCGACGACGGTGAGGAACTCGTCGGGGAAGTAGTCGAGCAGCGTGTACGGCGCCTCGCCCTGCTCGCGGTCGGAGAGGTGGACGGAGTAGTTCTCGATCCCGGAACAGTAGCCCGTCTCCTGTAGCATTTCGAGGTCGAACGTGGTTCGCTCCTCGATGCGCTGGGCGGCGACGAGGTCGCCCTGTCGCTCGAAGTGGCGGACGCGTTCTTCCATCAGATCCTCGATCTCGGCCATCGCGTTCTGCAGGCGCTCCTCCGGGATCGAGTAGTGCTCCGCCGGGTGGAGCAGCACGGCCGGCTCCTCGCTGACGACCTCGCCTTCGAGGGTGTTCACCTTCCGGATGCGGTCGATCTCGTCGCCCCAGAACTCCACGCGCACGGCGTAGCGGCCGTACATCGGGTAGATTTCGACCGTGTCGCCCCGGACGCGGAACGTGCCCTGCGTGAAGTCGACGTCGTTGCGCTCGTAGTTCAGGTCGACCAGCCGCCCGAGCAGTTCGTCGCGGTCGATCTGCTGGCCCTGTTCGAGTCGCAGGGACATGTCGACGTAGTTCCGCGGGTCACCCAGCCCGTAGATCGCGGAGACGGAAGCGACGACGATCACGTCGTCGCGGGTCAAAAGCGAGCGCGTCGCGGAGTGGCGCAGTCGGTCGATCTCGTCGTTGATCGAGGCGTCCTTCTCGATGAACGTGTCCGACTGCTCGACGTACGCCTCGGGCTGGTAG